>Ga0172373_10003602_pt1 | contig 22536 bp, 14 predicted proteins | sample Lak10m_2_FD_114546 | JGI IMG/M metagenome (GOLD analysis project Ga0172373, IMG submission 114546) | Freshwater microbial communities from Kabuno Bay, South-Kivu, Congo - kab_092012_10m | ecosystem: Environmental > Aquatic > Freshwater > Lake | place: Democratic Republic of the Congo...
GTTCGAGCCGCGCACCCCGGCGATGGCACTCAACCTTACCGACCACCGCTGGTCAGTTCGGGAGATTCTCCTCACTCCGGTGTTCTTGTCGGGAGGTGCGAGATAATCTCATCTCACTACCAACGTGTGGCAGTTCTCTGTTTATGGAACACTGTTGATGCTCTCGGCCTGCATGTCGTGGGCGGCTGCGGGCGCGGCATGGCAGCGGCGCGAGAGCCAGACGGCGCGGGTGCTGGTGGCGCTGCTGATCGCTTGCGGGTTCTGGTCGTTTGCGGCGGGGATGCGGATTTCGTCGTCCGATGAGCTGTGGGAATTAAGCTGGTTGCGCCTGACGTGGATTGGTATCCTGATCGTTCCGCTGTTTTGGTTCTCGTTCATTTTGTATTTCACCGGTTATGAACGCTGGTTCACCCGCCGCCGCATGGTGCTGCTGATTGTGCCGTTGTTGATCTTCTACGCATTGGTACTCACCAATGAAAGCCATCATCTCATCTCGGTTCAGTTTGAACCGAATGTGATTGCTGGCCTGCGCGTGTACTATGCTCTGCCCGCCCCGTTTTACTATGTGAACGTGTTGTACCTCTACGCACTGGTTTTGGTGGGGATGGTGCTGCTCCTCCGCACCATCCGGCGAACCCCTGCGCCTGAACGCCTGCCGCATATCGTCGTGTTCTTGACCGGACTGACTCCCTTAATCGGTAATATCCTTCAGCTTGTGTTCCGTCTCTCCAAGCTGGTAGACATCACCACGATTTTATTCACGGTGTGCGGGGTGTTGTACTTGTGGGTGATCTTCGGACATAAGCTGCTCGAAATCGGCGCGATTGCCCGCAATACCGTGATTGACAACTTGCCGGACGGGATGATCGTGGTGGATCGAAACCTGCGCGTTGCGGATTTGAATCCTAGTGCCTATCATTTTATCTATCCGCAGCAAGAACGTTCCATGTTGATCGGCAACCCGATCCGCGATGTACTCCCCGCGTGGATGTATGAGATGTGGGCGTTGTTTCCTGTGCCGACGGCGCTCAAGCAGACGCTGAAAGTGGATATGAAAGGGCACGCCACTTATGTGGCAGTGCAGTTGTACCCAATCCATAAAGAGTTGAGTTCCGATTTACTGGGCTGGGTGCTGAACCTACGCGATGTGACGGTGGAACAGCAAATGCAGATCGAACGTGAACATCTGCGCGAACGGCAGATGGAGGTTCGGTTGGAAAACGAGCGCATGAACCTGCTCACATATTTTATTCGGAATGCCGCGCAGGAATTTAGCACGCCCCTCACGATTATGAATTCCAGCGCGTTTCTGCTGGAACGGATTGTAGACCGGGACAAGCGCATCAAGAAAGCTCGCATCATTCAGGAGCAGGTGCAGCGGACGATTACGTTGGTGGATACGCTGCTCAAAATGGTCAATCTGGAAGGCGAACCGACCCAACGCTTGACTCCGGTGAACATCGGCTTGCTGGTGGATAATCTATGCCGGAATGCGACCTATGCAGACGGTGAACGGCCTGCACTGGACTGGCTGCCGCCGCCGGATAGCCTGCGCGTATCCGGCAATCCTGAGCAGTTGACGGATGTGGTTTCGCAGATTCTGGACAACGCCTATCGTTTCACCCCGCCGGATGGCAAGATCACCGTGCGCATGACTGTGCAGAATCATCAAGTGTGCATCTGCATACAGGATACCGGAATCGGCATTTCGGCGGCGGATCTTCCGCACATCTTTGAGATGTTCTGGCGGAAAGATATGCTGCACCCAGAGGCGAGTTTCGGGCTGGGGTTGGCGGTGGCTCAAAAGATTGTGAGCTTGCATCAGGGTAAAATCGAAGTTTACAGCGAGGTTGGGCAGGGGAGCCAATTCCGCGTCATTTTGCCGCAACGGCTAGAATCGGAAGTGGCGAAACCCGCTAGACCGTATGGCGACATTCGCCAATCATAGACCTTTTCCGGTTGCGTATACGCTATACTCACGTTAAGCGTCGGAGTCGTTGCGCCGGATGCGGTGCGCCGCAGGCCACGCGGATGAATCGGCCTGTTACGGGTCACAGGAGCAATGTGTTACAGGTATCCGTTTTCTCGGTCGTGTTATGGATAACGGCGCTGGTGTCATGGGCGGGAGCCTATGGCGCGTGGCAGCGTCGCCAGACGCGATCTGCCATCCCGCTATTGTTGCTGATGGCGGGGAATGGGCTGTGGGCGTTCGCGCAGGGGACGCGCATCAGCGTCAGCGATATGTCGTGGCAGATGGAGTGGTTTCGCATTCAGTGGATCGCCAGCATTCTCGCGCCCAACCTGTGGTTCGCCTTCTTGATGAGCTTCATCGGCTTCGACCATTGGCTGCGGCGCTGGCGGTTGGCGCTGCTGCTTGAACCGCTGCTGGCGAGTATGCTGGTGATGTCGAATGATGCCCTCCGCTTGTTGTGGACGCTTTCGCCTGAAATTCACAAAATCCCTGATCTGATCGTCTACTACTGGCCTCGCGGGACGCTCTATCCCGCTGTGGTCGTGTATTCCTATGTGCTGTTCGTGAGTTCGCTGCTGCTGCTCATCCGGGCGACATGGCGGGCGAAGGGGTTGTACCGGCAGCAACTGGCGCTCGTTTTCGCGGGCGTGATGATACCGCTGGTCGGGAATATGGCGCAGGTCATCGCGCCGGTTTCCAAGCTGTTTGACATCACCACCGTTCTGTTTTTGTTCTCCAGTATCTTGTACCTGTGGGCGATGTTCGGGCGACGCTTGCTCGAAATCGTCCCGATTGCCCGCAACACGTTGATTGACAATTTACAGGACGGCATGATCGTGGTGGATCGGATGCAGCGCGTGGTGGATACCAACCCCAGCGCCCTGCGCTTCCTCGGCTCCCGCCAAAATCGGTCTACGCTGGTCGGTCAGCCTATTCAGGACGTGCTGCCGGATTGGATGCGGGAGATTTGGACGCTGGAGTCGGCCTCCGCTTCCGTTCATAACCGGACGGTGAACGGGTATGTGGACGGCAAGCCGGGGTTCATCACCCTGCTGTTCTCCCCGATTTACGAAAAGCAAAATGATGAACTGGCCGGTTGGGCACTCACGCTGCGCGATGTCACCCTCGAACAGCAGGCGATTGCCGAGCGTGAACAAATGCGCGAACAGGAGATGGAAATTATGCTCGAAAAAGAGCGTATCCATCTACTGAACCAGTTTATTCAACATGCTGCCCACGAATTTCGCACGCCGTTGACGGTCATCAATTCCAGCGCGGCTCTGTTGGAACGGATTGAGGATGCCGATCGCCGCCGGAAGAAAGCCCAAACCATTCAGGCACAGGTGCAGCGCACCTCGAAACTGGTGGATATGCTGCTGAAAATGGTCAATCTCGAAAGTGATGCCCCTGAAGCGCGGGTGTCGGTGAATGTCAACCAACTGGTGGAGGGCGTGTGCCAGCACATTCGTGTGAAATATGGGGATCGTCCGTTGTTGGAATGGCAACAACCGCCGCAACCGCTGCGGGTAAAGGGCAACGCCACGCAACTGCTGGAGGCCATCACGCAAATTCTCGACAACGCCTACCGCTTCACCCCGCCGGAGGGCACGATTGCCGTGCGCGTGTTGAGCCAATCGGAAAAAGTGGTGATCGAGGTGCAAGATACCGGTCTGGGAATCCACGAATCGGACATTCCTCGCGTCTTCGAGACATTCTGGCGACAGGATGAAGCCCACAGTACACCGGGCTTCGGGCTGGGGCTGACGATTGCTCATCGAATCGTTCAGATGCACGACGGCGATATCGAGGTCAAAAGCCAGATGGGACAGGGCAGCCTGTTTCGCATCATTTTGCCACAGTGGATAGAATTGCAGAAAACAGCGGTTGTCCGTCAGGGATAACGTATTGATGGGTGCAGAACGGCTATACGCACCCCTTTCACGGACGCTTTAATCCCGCGTGGGGGCTTGAAGTCGGCTTATGCGGCGGCGGAAAAGGCCGTCATTCGCTCGTGGGAAAAAGAATGCTGGGTTTTAAGATCGCCTATTAATCATTTGAGGAGAGATTCGATGTTGAAAATTGCGAATGCGCCCTGTTCGTGGGGGGTGATTGAGAATGTTGAAGGCGAACGCTACGATTATCTGCGCGTGCTGAACGAAATCGCCGTGACGGGCTACGTGGGGACGGAACTGGGCGACTGGGGCTTCATGCCCACTGACCCGCAAAAGCTGATCGCCGAACTGCAATCGCGCAACCTGAGTATGCTCGGCTCGTGGGTGAGCGTGTTCCTGCACGACTCCAGCAAGCATGAGCAGAGCGCCGCCGACGCGGTGCGGGCGGCTAAACTGTTGGCGGCGGTGGGCGGTAGCGAGTGCAAAGTGGTACTGGGCAACGATCCGTATGCCGATCCGGTGCGGTCGAAGTATGCCGGACGCATCACGCCTGAAATGGGCATGACCGAAGCCCAATGGGAGATGCTGGCGAAGGGCGCGAACATGGTCGCCCGCCGCGTGATGGACGAAGCCGGCCTGCGTACCGTCTTTCATCACCACATCGGTACGTTCGTGGAAACCCCTGCCGAAACTAAACGCCTGATGGAAATGACCGACCCGACCATTCTGGGGTTGTGTTTCGATACCGGACACTGGACGTTCGCCGGTGGCGATGCGGTCAGCGGCGTGCATCAGTTCAAAGATCGCATCTGGCATGTGCATTTCAAGGATCAAGAGCCTAACGTGGCGCAACAGTCCCGCGAAAATGATTGGGACGGCCTGACTTCGGTGGGGCATGGTGTGTTTTGCGAGCTGGGTAAAGGCAGCGTGAACTTCCCCGCCGTGCGCGACGCGCTCAACCAGATCGGTTACAGTGGGTGGGTGGTGGTCGAACAGGATGTGCTGCCCGGTATGGGTACGCCGAAGGACAGCGCCCAGCGCAACCGCGATCATCTGCGCTCGTTCGGGCTGTAAACGCAATCTCAAACGTCCCCCGTCGTATGACTGGCGGGGGGCTATCTTCTCAAAAGTGTTTCTTGGAGGAATACCATTATGAGCAGTCACAGTCCGGCACTGGAAATAGACGGACTGTATGCCGAAAAACTCGCGGCATGCTTGGCGAAAGCAGAGGGGAATGGCACGGCGGACGAGGCCGATTTCTGTAGACGCTATCCCGACTATGAACACACCCGCCATCTGGACGCGCTGCGGGCGGCGCAGTACGGACGCATGGATGCCCTGAAGCATGTGTATCTGGACTACACGGGCGGCGGGCTATATGCTTCTTCGCAGGTGGAGCAGCATCACCGCCTGCTGGCAGCCGATGTGTATGGCAATCCGCATTCGTTCAACCCCACCTCGTTAGCCGCAACTCATCTGGTCGAGAAAACCCGCGAAACCATCCACGAGTATTTTCATGCCGACCCGGACGAGTACCGGATTATTTTCACCGCGAACGCCAGCGGCGCGCTGAAACTGGTGGGCGAAAGCTACCCGTTCGAGAATCGCGGTCAGTATATGCTGACCTTCGACAACCACAACTCGGTCAACGGCATCCGTGAGTTCGCACGGCTGCACGGCGCGAACGTGAACTATGTGCCGATCACGCTGCCCGACCTGCGGATGGACGCTGCCGCGCTGCGCGAAATGCTGGCGCAGGCCATTCCCGGCGGCAACAACCTGTTCGCCTATCCCGCGCAGAGCAACTTCAGCGGCGTGCAGCATGATCTGGCGTGGGTGGCGGAAGCGCGGGAACGCGGCTGGGATGTGCTGCTGGATTGCGCGGCTTATTTGCCCACCAACCGTTTCGACTTGCGCGAATGCAAGCCGGATTTCGCCACGCTCTCGTTCTACAAGATGTTCGGCTACCCAACGGGCATCGGTGCGTTGATCGTCCGGCGCGACAAGCTGAAGAAACTGCGCCGTCCCTGGTTCGCCGGCGGGACGGTGGAGATTGTCTCGACCCTCGCTCCGGTGTTTGTCCGCGCCGAAGATGAAGCCGCCTTCGAGGATGGGACGGTCAATTACCTGAGCATTCCGGCGGTGGAGATCGGTTTGCGTCATCTGCTGGAGTGCGGGATGGATGCCATTCATAGCCGCGTGGTGGCGCTGACGGGGTATCTACTGGACAACATGACGGTGTTACGCCATTCCAACGGCTCGCCGCTGGTGCAGATTTATGGCCCGACGACCAGCGAGGGGCGCGGCGGCACGATTGCCTTCAACTTGCTAGATGAGCGCGGTGAAATGTTCGATGTGCGCCTCGTGGAAGCACTGGCGAATCAGGCGCATATTTCGCTGCGGACGGGGTGCTTCTGCAATCCAGGCGCGGGCGAGAATGCCTTCCACCTGACGCGGCAGAATGTGGAGGAGTGTTCGGTGGCGGCTGCGCCTGTTACCTATGAGCGTTATGTGGCGGCGCTTTCGGCTACCACCGGCCACACCGTCACCGGCGCAATCCGCGTGAGCGTGGGTATTGTGAGCAACTACGCGGACGTGTCTTACTTCGTGCGCTTCCTGCGCAGTTTCCTCGACCTTGAGTCGCCGGGGCTGCTGGACTGATCGCGTTCCAGCAAACAGGGCGCAACCTGCTGCGCCCTGTTTGCGTTTTATGGATGATCGGGACGGAGATTAGCCCTTAATGCCGGTGGTGGCAATGCTGGTGATGAATGCCCGCTGGAGCGACAGATACAGGATCAGCACCGGAATGGTGATGATCGAGAGATAGGCCATCACTTCTCCCCACACCACGTTGAGTTGGAAGAAATATTGCAAGCCCACCATCACCGGACGGTACACCTCGGACTGCGTGACCATCAGCGGCCAGAGGTATTGGTTCCACATATCCAGAAAGCGCAGAATAGCTGCCGTTGCGAATACTGGGCCGGACACGGGCACGATGACCCGGTAGTAAATTTGCCATGACGAAGCGCCGTCAATACGGGCGGCTTCGATCAGTTCAAACGGCAGGTCTTTGAAGAACTGGTAGAACAGGAAAATCTGGAACGAGCTGACAATGAACGGGATGATCTGCACATGCAGCGAGTTCAGCCAGCTAATTTTCAGCCCTTCCGGGCCAATCCACGGCAGCGTGTTGACGATGAGCAGCAGGGGAATGGCGATGGCTTCAAACGGGATGATGAAGCTGGCGATAATCACCGAAAGTACAGCATTCTTTCCCTTCCAACGCAGGAAGGCGAATGAGAAAGCGGCCATCGAGTTAATCACCAACCCCAGCACCACCGTTGAAGTGGTGACGAATATCGAGTTGAAAATGAACTGCCAGATCGGTGCCCGTTCAAACGCGGCGTAGTAGTTGTTCAGTGAAATGTCGCCAATGGGCAGGAATGCGTTGAGGGATGAGGTATCTCGCAGCAGTTGCTCGGAAGGCTTGAGCGACGACATCAGCATGAACACGATAGGAAAGATGAATACGAAAGCCAGCGCCACCAGCAGCGTATAATGCCCGACAGTGACCCAGCGTTCCATCGGTGTTTTTACTCGTTGAGCGATCATGCATCTTTCTCCCGCGTGAGATATCGCTGCACCAGCGAAATCGCCAGCACCATTACGAAGAACACGATTGAAATGGTTGAGCCGCCGGAAATATCCAGTTTTTCATAGCCGCGCTGTACCGCTTGCAGCATGATGGACTGGGTGGAGTCCAGTGGGCCGCCGCGAGTCATCACATTCACCTGCGTGAACAGGCCGAAAGCCTGCATGGTGATAATGACGAGGACGAACACCATCGTATTCCGCAGCCCCGGCCATGTCACAAACCGGAACTGTTGCAAGCGGTTGGCGCCATCCAGTGAAGCGGCTTCATACAGGCTTTCGGGGATGTTTTGCAGCCCTGCCAACCAGATGACCATGTGAAAGCCCACGCCCTGCCACGCGGACATGACCATCAGCGCGGGCATGGCTGTCGAGGTGGTGCCGAGCCAGTCCACCGGCTTGAAGCCGCCGAAGCTGACGATTCCCAGCAGCGTGTTCAGCAGGCCGTTTTGCCCGTCATAGATGAAACGCCACAGGATGGAAACCACCACCATCGAGACGACGACCGGCATGAAATAAATGGTGCGGAAAATGTTGATTCCGCGTAGCTTCTGGTTGATGAGCAGCGCGAGAATAAGCGCCATCCCGCCTTGCCCCGGCACAATCACGATCACGAAGAAGATGGTGTTAAAAAGCGCCTTCATGAACACGACATCGCTGGAGAGCATGAAGGTGCGGGTCGTGCCGATTGTCCATGAGAACCACTCTTGCAGGCCGTTTAGTTCCGGGTACTTTGGATTCTTTCGCGTGTACTCGCGCAGACGGGGATAAACATAGTTTCCTTCTTCATCCACAACCGGCTGACCGTTGGCATCTAATTCGGGTTCGAGCGAGAACGTGCGTAATGTCATAAGGTCAGTGAAGTTGCGCGTTCCCACAAATTCAGGCGTGTTGGGGGAAAATAGGCGCTGGTTGGTGAAGGAAAAGACAAAAGCCATGATGAAAGGAATTATTAGAAAGACCAGAATGAGCACGATCGCCGGGGTTGCCATCAACCACCCCGCGAGAGTCTCTGCGTGCTCAGTGTTCAATCTACCGCCCTTGCCGAGTGCCGCTGCTGAGTCGGTACGAATGCTGCTCATCGCCACAAACTCCTGCTTGATAAGGCAGAGGCGCTGCATGTGCAGCGCCTCTGTGGAATACATGCAATAGGCGGGTTAGCTGCTGAAACCGTAACCGCCGTTGGCTTCGATGTCAGCGTTGATTTCGTCAGTGGCGGCGTCCAGAGTGGTCTGAACGTCGGCACCATTGGCGATGTCTGCCGCAGCCTTTTCAAACACCAGCGCCATAACCGGATAGCCGGGGGTCGGCGGGCGGAGGATGGCCTGCGCTTGGCTCAGACCGAAGAAGACTTCCAGCGGGCCACCGACCTTGTAGTTTTCGGTCATTTCGGCAGCCGAAGCAGTTGCCGGGATCAGGCCGATACCATTCGAGAAGGCGGCAAGGTACTTGTCCTGAATGGCGAAGGCGATGAAGGCATTGGCGCCATCCTGATGTTCGCTCTTGGCGCTCACACCGAACTGCCACGAGGCGGCACCGATCTTCGAGCCAGCACCGAAGTTCGGGGCGGGCAGGAACAGCAGATCGTCACCGAACTTTTCCAGCGCAGCCAGCGCGGCCCAGTTACCGTTCCACTGGAGGGCATACTTGCCATCAATGAAGCCGGTTTCACGATCCGCACCGTCTTGCGAGGTGCCCGGAGCCAGACCACGCTCGAACAGGCTCTGCCACCATTCGCCCCACGCCACAGCCGCTTCGCCGTTCAGGACGCCTTCGGCGGTCTGGTAGGTCGAACGATCAATCAGGTCGCCACCGAAGCCCTGAAGCAGCGGGGAGAAGGCGTAGGGATACCATTCGCCCGTCCAAGCCGTGCCCAGATCCAGCGCGTATTCAAATTCACCAGTGCCTTGCAGAGTCACCAGTGCGGCATCAAATTCTTCCAGCGACCACGGTTCTTCGAGAGTCGGGATGCGGATGCTGTTGGCTTCCAGAACCGAACGGCGGGCGAACATGGCAACGGCAGCGTCCCACAGACCTACCGAGTAAACCTGATCGTTCCACTTGCCAATGGCACCGGGCAGGAAGGCATCCAGCGCACCATCGGGCAGGCTCAGGGGAGCCATGTAGCCAGCCCACGCCCAGTTGGGCATCACCGGGCCGTCCACGTCAATGATGTCGGGCAGGTTGCCAGCGACAGCGGCAGCAGTCACCGATTCGTTGTACGAGATTTGCGGGAATTCTTCCAGCGAGATTGCCCAGTCGGTCTGCGAAGCGTTGAAATCGTTGATGATCCCAATCAGGATGTCACGTTCCACCGCGTTACCTGCGCCGTGATACCACATGGTGAGGGTCGTCGGGGTTTGGGCAGAGGCCACACCGACCAGAACTAGCAGCATGGCTGCCAACACGACTACGAAAGCTAATTTGCGATTCATGACTCTCGATCCTCCAGAATAAACAAGTCGAATACCCAAGCAATCCGTGTACGTTACCTGTCGCTGTGAAATAATTTTGGCTCCGTTCAACCTCCTTTGGGTGGCATCTTCGGGCAGGCTGTTGACCTGCAAGGCACTTGTTTAATGCCAGATGGATGCCATCTTCCATATATCCAGTGTGTGGATTTGTACTCGTTCGTAAGATAACCGCAGGCCGCTGCTTTCCCGGCTTTCGGGATACAAGCGGTGCGTCAGGCTGGTACGCTGATTGGCGATCACTTCAAGGACAGAGCCATCGAGGAGGATGCGGAGCGTCAGGGATTCATTCTCATCGAGTGGGTGTGCCGCTTCATGACGGGAGATGACCGCGCCCTTCTGGAAGGACTCGACTGTGAGCAACCGCCGCGCCACGTCATAACGAATATCGGTGTGTTCGCTGCCGTCGGCAGAACAACCTACGGTCAACGTATAGAGGCCGTCCGGCTGAAACTGGATGGTGGCTTCGATATCCAGCGCCCATCCTTCGACGGGCAGCAGCGTGTTGCCATGTTGTGCGGCAGATGGGAGATGATAATGCTCGCCGCGCTGCGCCAGTAGTTCGGGGGCAGGTGTGGTGAGCAGACGGTGGTGTGCATCCAACGAAAGGATGCGCGGGATGGACTGTGCGCCAGACCAACCGGCTTCACGCATGGCGGCATCCGGGCGCGTCTCGCGTACCCAACCGAACAACACCCGCCGTCCCGCATCGTCCAGGAGGCTGAGGGGAGCGTAGATCATGCCGTAGTCGAGTACGCCTTCGGCAAGCGGTGTGAAATGCAAATTCTCGTAAGTGCCGATTATATATAGCACCTGCACGTATGGGCCGAAATTGGAGGAGAGGAGAAGTACCCACTTGTCGCCAATCGGGAAGAAGTTCGGGCATTCCCAGAACAGACCGTTGCGGGATTGTTCGCCCACGATCAGCGGGTGTAGATATTCCCAGTCAACCAGATTCGGCGAACGGTAAAGAAACACAGCGCCGCCTACATCTTTGATGCGGGAACCTAGCACCATGTACCATATGTCACCCTCTCGCCAGACAAACGGATCACGGAAGTCGCTGGTTTGTCCGGCTACGGCGGGAACTTCGCTCAGAACCGGATTACGCGGGTCTTTCTCCCATGTGAGCAGCCCATCATGGCTGACCGCTAAACATTGGGTCTGAATTTCGTATTTTTCGCCGCGCACGCCGGTGTAAATGAAGGTGGGCAGTCCGTTATGCACCGCGCAACCGGAGAAGCAACCGCGTTCATCCGGGCTGTCGGGGGTGGGGGCAAGCGCGATGGGGAAATGTTCCCAGTGGATCAAATCTGGACTAACGGCGTGTCCCCAGTGCATGTTGCCCCAAACGGCTTCAAGCGGGTTGTGTTGATAGAAAAAGTGATACAGGCCGCGCCATTGGATCACCCCGTTAGGGTCATTCATCCAGTTCGCAGGTGGCGTGAAATGGTAAGTGGGGCGCAAAAAATCCACTGTGGTGCGGTGTGTTTGGGAAGATGTTGGAGCAGGTGTCATTTTTGTGAGCGCCCTCTAAAAATGGCTTCTTCAATCTTCGGGATCGTTCCCATTGTTTACTTTATCACAAAAACAGCGTGGTTTTTGTTAAATTGGATAGTTGGAAACGTTTCCAATTTCAAGTATAGTGTAGCACAATCTGTCAAGGTTGCAAGTCTTTCGTGGCATGAATTTTTCGACCAATCCATTGCTGTACATCCGGCGCAATGGATCATTCTAAATGTGGTCTAATACAGAATATGGCATTGAAGAATCACGTTCCATTTGATCGCACCATGAAAACCACCATTGATGATATTGCCCGTCTGGCTCAAGTTGGGCGCGGTACGGTATCGCGTGTTCTGAACAATCATCCGGCTGTGAGCGACGAAACCCGTGCGCGGGTGCTGGCGGTCATCGAACAGTTGAATTACAGCCCGAATTTCAGCGCCCGCCACATGCGGACAGAAAGTTCCAATCTGGTCGGCTTTGTGACCGATGAGGTGACGACCACCCCTTATGCGGTGGATATGATTCGCGGCGCACAGGAAGCGTTGTGGCAGCAGGGCAAAATGATGCTGGTGGTCAGCGCCGGTTATGACAGCGAAACCACGCGCTCCTCGATGGAAATGCTGCTTCAGCGCCGTGTAGAAGGTTTGGTTTATGCGGCTATGTTTCATCGGATGGTTGAACTGCCCGCGCAGTTGATGCGGGTGCCGGTGGTGCTGGCGAACTGCTTCGCTGGAGATTATTCCCTGCCGTCCGTTGTGCCGGACGAGATTGCTGGCGGTTACAACGCCACCCGTGCCTTGCTGGAACGCGGTCATCGGCGCATCGCGTTTATCAATCTTGGCGATCCCTGGGATGGTCGCTTGCCGCCGCTGGCTGCTGCACAGGGCAGGCTGGAAGGATACCGGCAGGCGTTGGCAGAATCGGGTATGGCGTTTGATCCCTCGTTGGTGCGGTATACCGATCAATCGCCCAAAGATAATTCAAATATCACTCGCGCCATGCTTCAGCTTTCCGATCCGCCCACCGCGTTTTTCTGCGGTAATGACCGCACCGCAATGGGCTGTTACAGCGGACTAGCCGCGATGGGGCTGCGTATCCCGCACGATGTGGCTGTCGTGGGGTTTGATAACCTGACGGTGGTGGCAGAAACCATGTATCCGGCTTTGACGACTGTTCAACTACCGCATTATGCGATGGGAAAATGGGCGGCGGACTATTTGATGACGCTGCAAGACCAGCCGCATCCTCCGATTCAGTACAAAATTGACTGCCCGCTGGTTCTGCGCGAATCGATCTAGCCCCCTACTCGATTCCGTGCCGGATGGAGAGGATGGCGGCTTGCGTGCGGTCAGCCACATCCAGCTTGGCGAAGATCGCGCTAACGTGGTTACGGACAGTCCCTTCGGAAAGGTGCAGCCGTTCAGCGATGTCGCCATTGTTTAGCCCCCGTGCAATCAAGCGCAGCACATCCACCTCGCGCTCGGTCAACCGTTCAGTGATGCGCGAGGCGGGTTGCGTTTGGCGGCTGGCGGTCTGCTCCAGCAGTTTGCCCGCCACCGCCGGGTCTACGAAGGCTTTGCCCGCTACCGTGCCGCGCACGGCTTCGATCACCCGCGCACGCGGCGTGTCCTTGAGCAAGTAGCCGGACGCGCCAGCGCGGATCGCGTCGAAAACCCACTCGTCATCATCGAAGGTGGTCAGCACCAGTACCCGCGTCTCCGGGTACAGCGCACGGATGCGGCGGGTGGCCTCCACGCCGTTCATACCGGGCATCATCAAATCCATCAGCGCCAGATCGGGACGGTGCTTCTCCACCAGTTCGACGGCTTCCGCGCCGTCCTGTGCCAGCGCCACCACTTCGATATCTTTTTCCAGCTTGAGCAACAGTTCCAGCCCGTCACGCACAATCGCTTGATCGTCGCAAATGAGGATTTTCATTGCAGGTAGTCCTTGAGGATGAGCCGGATGGTTGTCCCGCGTTCCGGTGCGCTTTCGATGTGGAGCGTCCCGCCGACCAGTTCGGCGCGTTCCTGCATCCCCGGCAGCCCGTAGTGACCGGGGACATGCGGTTGGTTCGAGCGAAAGCCGATGCCGTCGTCTTGAATCCGCAGCATGAGGGTGTTGTCTTGCGCGGTCAGATGCAGCATCAGCCGCTTGGCGCTGGCATGATGCACCGCGTTCTCCAGCGCCTCCTGTGTGATGCGGTATACGCATTGTTCCACTTCGGGCGGCAGCGGCAGTTCGCCTTCCGGCAGCGACAGGTCGAGCGCGAATTTGCCCCGTTCGGCGGCGCTGGCCGCCAGCGTGCGGATGGCGATGAGCAGGCCGAGGTCTTGCAGCGGGCTGGCGCGGAGCGATTTGAGGGCGCGGCGGGTTTCCTGCAAACCGGAACGGGTGGCCTGCAACGCCTGCGCGATCAACTGCCGGGCTGTGTCCGGGTTCACATCAAGGTAGGCGCTGGCGGTTTCGAGCTGCACCGACAGACCGCTGAGGGTATGTACCACTGTGTCGTGCAGTTCGCGGGACATGCGGTTGCGTTCGCGGCTGACGGTGAGCGTTTCCAGCGTGCTGGCGTAGTGCGCCAACTGGCGGTTGGCGGCCGTCAGTGCGGCCTGCTGGCGGCGCAACGAGCCGATCAGATGGTTGATGAAGATGCCCACCACAATGAAGCACACGAGCCGGATGATGACGATGAACACGAACGCCCACAGCCGTTCGCCCTGTAAGCGATCCAGCGCGAACACCAGCACCAGTTCCAGCGCGTTCACCGCCGCTGCGTATAGCGCCATCATCCAGCCGTCGTAATGCCACGCCACCAGCACCAGCCCGATCATCAGGACGGGTAACTGTCGCAGCACCATGCCCTCCAGATTGGACAGCGGCGCGGGCGGGAGCTTGAGATCGAACAAGTTGGGGACGAGTACCGGCGCGCTGGAGATGAGCAGGATGAGTGCCAGCGTAGTGATCTGCGGGCGGCGGATTTTGCCCTGCGCGAAGGCCAGCGCCACGAACAGCAGCGCCGGGGCGAAGTTGAGGGCGTGGTAGCCCAGCACATCCCCGCCCGGTGCGGGGCGCGAGGAATAGATCAGGACATCAATCAGGAGCAAGCAGATCAGATAGGCCAGCCAGATTCCGGCGGCCATCTTCATCACGCGGGTGCTGTCGGGTTCGTGTGAGGTCATCATGCCCTCATGATAACAAGGAACACTACGACGCACCCATGACGGGTGTCATGGGTTGGCGCGGGGACATAGGCCGCGTGTCATGAAAACGAATGACGGGAGTCGGGGAGTGCGCCCTCAAGCAATGACAGCCGCCACTCTCGTTCCGGCTTGGAAACCGGCTAGACTGCCAGTATACAAACCGTGCCGTCCTTTATCATCCGGCACACCGAACAAAACTGAACCGAGAGGAACTTCCGTTGAACATCCGAACTTTCGTCACCTTCATTATGGCGCTGCTCATCCTGAGCGTCCTGTCGCTCCCGGCCTTCGCGCAGGATGGCGCATCCTACCGCATTGTGGATAGCAACCAGAGTGTGTGCTACGACAACGCGGCGCAGATCGCCTGCCCGGACGCAAACGGCGCATTCTACGGGCAGGACGCGCAGTACAGCGGGAATGCCGCGCAGTATCAGGATAACGGCGATGGCACGATCACCGACCTCGTGACCGGCCTGATGTGGCAGCAAGACCCCGGCACGAAAATGACCTACGATCAGGCGGTGGCCGGCGCGGCGTCCTTCAACCTCGGTGGCTACACCGACTGGCGGCTGCCGACCATCAAGGAACTGTACTCGCTCATCCTGTGCGACGGGACGGATGTCAGCGGCTGCAACGGAACCTGCGCCGTCACACCGTTCATAGACACGCGCTATTTCCACTTCTCGTATGGTGACACGGCGGCGGGCGAGCGCGTGATTGACTCGCAGTTCGCCACCAGTACGAAGTATGTCAGCACCACTATGCGCGGCGAGGCAACCATGTTCGGCGTGAACTTCGCCGATGGGCGCATCAAGGGTTATGGCACGGGGCCGATGCCGGGGCAAAGCAGCAGCAAGACCTTCTACGTGCTGTATGTGCGCGGCAGCACGGCCTATGGACAGAACAGTTTCGTGAGCAGCGGTAGCGGCACGATCACCGACAATGCCACCAGCCTGACATGGATGCAGTTTGACAGCGGCACGGGCATGAACTGGGAAGCGGCTTTAAGCTACTGCGAAGCACTGGATTACGGCGGCGCGTCCGATTGGCGGTTGCCAAACGTGAAGGAACTGCAAAGCCTCGTGGATTACAGCCGTTCGCCGGACACTAGCGGTTCGGCGGCGATTGACCCGCTGTTTCAGGTGACTTCGATCACCAATGAAGCCGGACAGTCCGACTATCCCTTCTACTGGAGCAGCACCACCCACGCCGGCTCGTCCGGGAGCGGCGCGTTCGCGGCCTATGTTTCCTTCGGGCGGGCGCTGGGCTACATGAACGACTGGATGGATGTGCATGGCGCGGGGGTGCAGCGCAGCGACCCCAAGACCGGCAGCGCCGATCAGTTCCCGCAGGGGCATGGCCCGCAGGGAGATGCGGTGCGCGTGAGCAACTATGTGCGCTGTGTGCGCGGCGGCAGCGCAGTTTCAACCCCGACAGGCAGCACCAGCGCGGCGCGTCCCACGATGAGCATCGAGTCAACCGGCCTGAACATGCAGCAAGGCGGACAGGGCGGACAGCAGCCCCCCGGACAGAACGGACAGGGCGGGCAGGGCGGACAGATGCCGCCGCAGGGACAGAATGGACAAACCGGACAGAACGGGCAGGGCGGACAGCAGCAGCCCCCCGGACAGGGCGGCGGACAGAACGGACAGGGTGGGCGCACCCCTCCGCAGGAAGCCATTAGCGCCTGCTCTGGTTTGACCGAAAACACCACTTGCCAGATTTCTCTACCCAATCAGACGATCAGCGGGACGTGCCAGACAATCCAACAACAGTTGGCGTGTGTCCCGGCGAACCGCCCCTAAGGCATCGTAGGGACACAGCGCAAGCTGTGTCTACCCACCCCCTCAACCACGCATCTGTGGAGAGGGGGGATGAAATCGCAGTATGAATCGCAGGTCAGTCAGAACATACACGAAAGGCAATCTGATGAACCGCAATACACGTATCGTCCTCTTGATGGTGATCGCACTCCTCCTGATGCTGGCTCCTGCGCTGACCACACAGGCGCAGCAGGGCAATCCGCCGCCGCCCGATCAGAATGGCGGCCAGCAGCAACCTCCGCCAGATGGTCAGCAACCGCCAAACCAGCAGGGTGGTGGTCAAGGCGGTCAGCAGCAAGGTGGCGGTCAGGGCGGTGGGCAGGGCGGACAGAAGCCCCCGCGTAATGCTGACTGCGCGACGGTGCAAACTGCCGATGGGCAGACCGTGACAGCCACGCCCTCTGCTGACGGGCAGCCGTGCGGCCAGCAGCAGGGTGGCGGTCAGGGCGGTGGGCAGGGTGGACAGAAGCCCCCGCGTAACGCTGATTGCCCGACGGTACAAACTGCCGATGGGCAGACTGTGACAGCCACACCCTCTGCTGACGGGCAGTCGTGCGGCCAGCAGCAGGGCGGCGGACAGAATGGTGGGCAAGGTGGTCAAGGCGGCGGTCAGGGTGGGCAAGGCGGACAGAATGGCGGCACGGGATTCAATATCTCGCAGGCGCTATCGCCCGAAGCACAGCGCAATACCATCGCCTTCAGCGCACTGGCGTTCTTGACCGGCGATTTCAATGCCGACACGTTCTTCCCCCCCGGCAAAGTGGCTGATGTGTGGGGCTTCCAGTACCTACGCGACAATGACCCTAGCGGCATGGGGCACAATACCGACTTCCTGACCTACGCTTCGCTCAACATGCTCAATGTGTTGACGGCGGATCAGCGGGCGGCGTTGCAGGTGTTGGCAGAGAGTCAGGTGGATACGATCAATCAGTATGCCATCATGCGCTTCACCCTGATTGATGCCTTCCGCCGCAATCTGGAGGGCGACATTCCCGCCGGAACAACCGGACTGAATATGCAAGCAGTGCAGGCGTACTCCGCTCAACTGTACCGACTGGATGGCGAAATCACGCTCGAACGCGCCAAAGTGATGAGCAGCATTTTGAACGCGCTGACCAGCGATCAGAAGGCGTATCTGGATAGCATGGTGGGCGTGGGCATGACCTCGTGGAATCAGCCGCAGGAACCGGAAGACATGCGCGGGCTGGGGCATGATGTCAAGGTGAATGTGATGACCTATGCCGGCGACCTGTTCAGCTGGTATGCGGGTTCGGTGGAAGCCGACACCTATATCAATCCCGAACGGCAGGGGACGTACTTCGGCGCGTTCTATATGAAGGATGCGCCTGCGGTGGGCAACCCCGGTTATACCATCTCCTCCAGCCTGACATCGGACATGGGGCAAGCCTTCCTGCAATCGCTTACCCCTGAGCAGAGCGCCCTGATCGAAGATGTTGTGAACAGCGAACTGCCGTACCTACAGGACATCGTGACCACGCGCAGCGCCATCTCTACCGAACTGCGGCGCTCGCTGGAAGGCGGCACGATCAATGACGAAACCGTGCTGAACCTGATGGATGCCTACGGTCAGCAGGACGGCGCAGTGGTCTACTTCTTCGCTAAGGACTTCGCGCTCATCAATGCCACTCTGACCGACGCGCAGAAGGCGCAGTTGATGGCGATGCGTCAGCAAATGCTAGGCGGCCTGACGGCGGATAAGCCGTTCATGTACTCGCAGGCGATTGATATGCCGGCTATTCCCAACACGGACTTCCTGTTCAGCTAACGGGGAAGTCTCCTCACTCCGCCCTGTGGTGGCTGCTGAAAGCCGCAACGGGGCGGGGCGCAAAAACCATCCTCCTGTTCCTGCCGTACAGGGGGATGATGGCTTGAACGCCTGACCACCGAGTTCAATGAGAAGGTTATGCCATGACACAGCCTACCCGCCGCGAATTCCTCAAACTGTCCGCTTTCGGGATGACCAGCGCCGCGTTCTCTTTGCATGGTTGGCAGGAGTGGCCTGCGTGGATGCAGGTCATCACCCGTGCTGCCCGCCTGCAAACGGGCGTGGATACCCTCAACCATCCCGATATTCTGGGTTCTGAACTGCTCACGCGCCCCACCGATCAGTCTGTGACGGTGAACATCATCCCTGCCCGCCAGATGGAAGCCTATTTTGAATATGGCACAGCTTCCGGTGCGTACACCGCTCAAACCCCGTCCATCAGCGCGGCAGGTGGCGAACCGATTCTCGCCGTGATGCAAGGCCTACTGCCGAACACGCGCTATTACTACCGCCTGCGCTTCCGTTCGGACGCGGGGGACTTCGCAGCCGGCACAGAGCGCACTTTCGTCACCCGCCGCAGTCAGGGCGAGGGGTTCGTGTTCGGCGTGCAGGCCGATTCGCACCTCGGCACGCCCAAGCACAACGATCCCGCGTTGTATCAGCGCACCCTGAACAGTGCCGCGCTGGATAACCCCGATTTCTATATTGATCTGGGCGATACTTTCCGCGCCAGCAAACTCAAAGAAGTCACGCCAGAGGCTATCACCCGCCTGTACCTGAATCAGCGCCCGTTTCTGGGTAGCGTGGCACATTCCGCGCCGTTGTTTCTGGTGAACGGCAATCATGAGATGGAGTGGGGCTGGCTGCTGGATGGGACGGCGAATAGCGTCCCCGCCCTGTGCGCGCAGACACGCAAACGCTTCTACCCGCAGCCAGAACCGGACGGGTTCTATACAGGAGATTCCGAACCGAAGCCGGAATGCGGGCTGGCACAGGATTATTACGCATGGGAATGGGGGGATGCGCTGTTTGTGGTGATTGACCCCTATTGGAACACGCTGACCGATCCGGGCGGGGCGGGCAAGGATAATGTGTCCGGTCAGGATGACAATCGCGACCCTTGGCGCTGGACGCTGGGCGAGGCGCAGTACCGCTGGTTGGCGCAAACGCTGGCGCAGAGCGCCGCCCCTTACAAATTCGTATTCCATCATCATGTGCTGGGCGCGTGTCGGGGCGGGGTGGAGTGGGCGGATTACTACGAATGGGGCGGGAAAGAACATAACGGGGCAGACACCTTCGCGCAGAAGCGTCCCGGATGGGAACTGCCCGTCCATCAACTGATGGTGGAGCATGGCGTAACGGTGTTCTTTCAGGGGCATGACCATATTTTCGCCCGTCAGGAACGGGATGGCGTGGTGTATCAGACCGTGCCGATGTGCGCCGACCCCGGCTACAACGCCTATAACCGCGAGGCATTCACCACTGGCGACACGCTGCCCAACACCGGACATCTGCGCGTGACGGTTGCGGCGCAGGGTGTCACCGTCGAGTACATTCGCTCTTACCTCGATCAGCCGGACGAGATGGCTTATGCCTACACTGTTCCGGCGGTGGGGGCGGTTGCACCTGCGGCGGCTGCGCCGGGGGTGATCTTAGGCCGCCCGACAGCCAGCGCGGTCACGCTGTCGCTGCTGTCGGCGGCGGGGCAGCAGGTGAGCGTGGCTTACGGGGCGGGCGGGGCGGTGGCGCAGACTGCGCCTATTGTGCTGCAAGCGGGTGAACCGCAGCATGTGCGCCTGAGCGATCTGCTCCCCGATACGGCCTACAGCTATCGCTTTCTGTCCGACGCGGGCGAATCGGATGAGCATACCTTTCATACGCAGCGGGCATCCGGCAGCGCGTTCACTTTCACGCTGGATGCCGACCCCCACAACCGCGACCCGCAGTTCAACGGCGATTTGTACGCGGTCACGCTGACGAACGTGGTGCGCGATCATCCCGATTTTCACATTAATCTGGGCGACACGTTTATGACCGAGAAACTCCAGCCGCGTGATGCCGCCGCTGTGCAGGCCACTTTCACCGACCTGCGTCCGTATTTCGAGCGGTTAGGCGCAGATGTGCCGTTGTATCTGGTGAACGGCAACCACGAAGGTGAACTCGGCTGGTTGCTGGCGCGGGAGCGTGACCGCAATCTGCCGCTGTGGTCTACTCAGAGTCGCCAGCGGTACTACCCCAACCCGCAACCGGACGACTTCTACAGCGGCGCAACGGCTGTTGACCCTGATCTGGGGACGGTGCGCGACGGCTACTATAGCTGGACGTGGGGGGACGGGCTGTTCATCGTCCTCGACCCGTACTGGTATACCCTCGACAAACCGCGCCCCGATGATCCCAACAGCGGCTGGAACTGGACGCTGGGGCGGGCGCAGTATGATTGGCTGCGGACGACGCTCGAAAGCAGCACGGCCATCTTCCGTTTCGTCTGTATCCATCATCTGGTGGGGGGCAGCAAAGATGCGCGGGGCGGTGTGGAGGTGGCGGATTTGTTCGAGTGGGGCGGCAACAATGCCGATGGTTCGGCGGGGTTCGAGGCGCAGCGCCCCGGCTGGGGCAAGCCCATCCATCAACTGCTGGTCGAGGGGCGGGTGAACGCGGTCTTTCACGGTCACGATCATGTTTACGTCCGGCAAGAACTGGATGGAATCGTGTATCAAGAACTGCCGCAGCCCAGCCATCCCCAGTACGATAACACCCGTTTGGCGGCGGATTATGGCTACCTCAGCGGGGTGATCTTCGGCAGTTCCGGTCATTTGCGCGTGAGCGTGACTCCGGCGCAGGCAGTGGTGGAATACGTCCGCGCTTATCTGCCGCAGGATGAGAACACGCAGCGCGTGAACGGGCAGGTGAGCGACAGCTACACGCTGCTGCCACGCTGAGGAACGGCGAGATTGAGCAGGCGCAACCCCTCGCGCCTGCTTTTTGATTCCGCCCTGAACCATCTTTCCATTTGGGAAGCATAAATACTCATTTGACGGTATGCTCTGTAAACATTTCGATTGGTGTGTATACAAAGGGCGGGCGGCTCGTGCTGGATGCAGTAGACCATGCACTGGTGGAGTATTTGCAGGTGCAACGTGACTCGCTCATCGGGTTATGCCAGCGCTTGCTGCAAACCCCCTCGGTGAATGGCGTACACGACGAAGCGACGATTGCAGCGGTCATCCGGGACGCGGCAGCGGCGCTGGGGCTGCACACACAGATGAGCGCCCTCAACCCGCGCCGTCCTAACGTGATCGTCAGCACCGCGCCGGAAGGCGAAATCGGCCTGCTGCTGGTGGGGCATACCGATACCGTCCCCGCTGGTGACGCAGTGGCGTGGACATACCCACCGTTTTCCGGCACGTTGGCTGAGGGGCGCATCTACGGGCGCGGCGCGGTGGATACCAAAGGCGGTATGGCGGCAGCGCTGTGGGCGCTGGCGGCGCTGAAGGCGGTGCCGGGCGCGCTGAAGGCTGGGCGGGCGCAGTTCATCGGCGTGCCGGACGAGGAAACGGGCGCGACGGGGACACTGGGCATCCGGCATTTACAGGCCGAAGGGCTGCTGGGTGGGCGCGGCGCGATCTACACCTATTCCGGGCGCACCATCTACATCGGGCATCGCGGACTCATCCGCTACCGCATCACCTGTCAGGGCGAGGCGACACATACCGGCGGCGACGAATGGCAGGCCGGCACACGCGGCGCGAATGCCGTGACCGCAATGGCGGTGCTGCTGCTGCGGTTGGAAGCTCAGTCCTTCCCGTATTCCACTCATGCTTATTTCGATGTCTATCGCACGCTGATTACGCCGGGGACGGTCATCAGCGGCGGCGTGAGCGTGAACATCGTGCCGGACTCGTGCGAGACGCTGGTGGATGTGCGCACAACGCCGGAGATGGATTTGGCGCAGGTCGAGCCGGTTGTACAGGCGCATCTGGACGCGGTGAGCGCGGAACGGCGCGGGATTCGCTTCCGTTTGGAGCGCATCAACCATTTGCCCGCCGCGCTATCCCCTGCCGATGCGCCCATCTTCACGGCGCTGCGCGAGGTGACAGCGGCGCTGACGGGCGCGACACCCCCTCTCACGGTGGCTGGCCCTGCCAACGAGGGCTATTTGCTGGTGGCGGCGGGCATCCCGACGGTGTGCGGGTTTGGCCCCTTGGGCGACCAGTTCCACAGCGTGA
>Ga0172373_10003604_pt1 | contig 22530 bp, 17 predicted proteins | sample Lak10m_2_FD_114546 | JGI IMG/M metagenome (GOLD analysis project Ga0172373, IMG submission 114546) | Freshwater microbial communities from Kabuno Bay, South-Kivu, Congo - kab_092012_10m | ecosystem: Environmental > Aquatic > Freshwater > Lake | place: Democratic Republic of the Congo...
GATCAACGGTCAGACCGGTGCATTTCTGAAACACGTTCGGATGTTGGCTGAGGTAGTCGTATCTCATGATCATGCACCACAGTTTACATCCGTTCTCCCCCTATTGTGAAGGTTAACCAATAGATCGAAACCGCGTGTTGCAACATATCTGAACATCTTAAGCCTATTCCAAATTACCTGCTGAAGATATTACAAATCAGTTTGAATTTGAGGTTTTGGGGAACTATAACAAATCCACCGGATCGAGGTCGAGGTGCCAACTTTTGGGTATTTCGATGCCGTGCAGCACCGCGCCGGGGTCGTGGGCACGCAGGAGGACATGCCAGCGGTAAATGCGGTTGACGCGGCTGAAGAAGCAAGGCGCGGGGCCGATCACATCCACTTCGCCCGCCCGCAGTCGTTCGATGCGATTCCGCAGAAAGGCGGCGGCGCTTTCGGCTTCGGCGCGGGCGCGGGCATCGCCGGGGTCGCTGAGGACGATGCGTGCCAACCGGCGAAAGGGCGGATAGCCCATGTCGCGGCGGTAGGCGATTTCCTGCGCGTAAAATCCGGCGAAATCGTGTTTGGCGGCGGCCTGCACCGCGTAATGCTCCGGCTGATAGGTTTGCAACACCACCCGCCCGCCCAACAGCCCGCGCCCCGCCCGCCCCGCCACTTGTGTGAGCAGTTGGAAACTGCGTTCACCGGCGCGGAAGTCCGGCATATTCAGGCCGGTATCGGCGCTGACCACGCCCACCAGCGTCACCAGCGGCAAATCCAACCCTTTCGCTACCATCTGTGTGCCGATCAGCACATCGGCTTCGTGGCTGGCGAAGCGCGACAGGAACAGTTCATGCGTCAGCGGGTCGCCTGCGGTGTCGGCATCCCAGCGCAGCAGCCGCGCCTCTGGAAACGTGGCCTTCATCGCGTCTTCAATCTGCTGCGTACCCGCGCCAAAATAACGGATGCGATCCGAAGCGCAGGCCGGGCAGGTTTTGGGCGGGGCGCTCTGATAGGCACAGCGGTGACAGCGCAAACTGCCGCCTTCACGGTGGTAGATCAGCGGCGTATCGCAGCGCGGGCAGTTCGCCACATGACCGCAGTCCCGGCAAAACACATAGGTCGAAGCGCCGCGCCGGTTCAGGAACAGAATGGCCTGTTCGCCGTTGTTCAAGGTTTGTTGCAGCGCCGCCTGTAACGGGAGGCTGAAAATGCTCTTGTTCCCCGCCTTCAGTTCGTGGCGCATATCCACCACCGTCACCGGCGGCATGTCAATCGCCAGCGCATCCTCGGCGCGGGCGGGATAATAGCGCGGCGCGACTCCGGCTTCCCGCGCCTGTTCGAGAATGCGCCTGCGGTGTCCCATAATGCGCGTAGGCAGCGTCAGCCGCATGAGCGCCCCGCGTTCGGAACGGTAGAAGGTTTCCAGATCAGGGGTGGCGCTGCCCATCAGCAGCACGCCTTTGTTGGCACGCATCATCTGTTCAGCCACATCGCGGGTGTGGTAATAAGGCGGCCCGCTGGCGGATCCCGATTGTTTGTAGCTGTCGTCGTGTTCTTCGTCCAGAATCACCAGCCCCACATCCGGCAGCGGCGTGAACAGCGCCGAACGCGCCCCGACCACAATCGGGATTAAGCCTTCCCGCGCCCGCCGCCATGTGTCGTAGCGTTCGCCTTCGCTCAAGCCGCTGTGAACCACCGCCACCTGATTCGGGAAACGGGCAGCCACGCGCCGCAGCGTTTGCGCCGTGAGCGCGATTTCCGGCACGAGGAACAGCGCCCCGCGCCCCTGCGCCAGCGTGAGTTCAATCGCCCGCAGATACAATTCGGTTTTGCCGCTGCCCGTCACGCCATGCAGCAGGAAGATGCCCGCGCTGCTTTCGCCCCGCGCCTGCCCCCAGCCCCAACGTTGAATCTGCGCCTGAATGATTTCCCACGCGGCGGCTTGATCGGGCGTTAGCGGCGGGGCGCTGGCCGGCACGAACGTCCGCCCTGCTAGCGAGTCGCGCCTCTGTTCTTTTTCGCCCAGCAGCACCAGCCCTTCATCCTCAAGGCGCTTCAGATCGTTCAGGGTGGAGCCGGTCTGGGCATACACCCAGCTCACATCCACCGCGCCGGCCTCCCGCGCCAGCATTTTCAGGATGCGCAGCGGTTTATCGGCCTGTCGCAGTTCGATCAGCTTTTCTTCCACTTCATAACGCGGCAAGGTGAGGGAGAGTGTGCGTTCGCGGCCTTCGTCATGCACCACCACCCAACCCTTATCGGTGAGGGTTTTGAGCGCGGCAGCCGTCACCCCTGCCGCCTCCAGCACCGCTTTGACAGGCGCACGTTCGACAGGCAGCGCGTCTATCACCGCCAGCAAATCCGCCGGACGCGAGTCGCGCCCCAAGTGCCGCACCATCCCCGCAATCTGGTCGGGATGGATCGCCAGCGCCGCCGTCTGCACGATGCGCGGACGCACACGCGGCGCGGCAAGGATGCGTTCTGTCCGCACCGCGCCGGATTTCGCCAGCGCATCCAGCGCCGGACGCCAGTGATGCCCCTGCATGGTCTTTGCCATTTCGAGGCTGCGTCCGGTGATCGTGCCGCCGCGCTTTCGCAACAGCGCGAGAATGTGTTCTTCGAGGGGGTCGGCGCTGCTTGCGTCCGGGTTCAGCAGCGTTGCACGCAGATCGCGTCCGTTGGTCAGGCCACCGGGGAGCATCAGCCACAGGCAGGAGCCTATCGGCGCGAGGTAGCGTTCGGACATCCAGCGGGCGAGCGCAATTTGCGCGGCAGTCACCACCGGACGCGGGTCGAGAATCGAATCCAGCGGCTTGGTCTGCATAACCGGACTGGTCGTGTGTAAGGCCAGCACAATGCCGTGCTGCAAACTGGTTCCGAAGCCCACCTGCACCAGATGACCGACTTCAACCCGCCCCGCCAGTTCGGGCGGCAGGTGGTAATGAAAGCTCTGGTGAATGGGACTGTTGACCGCAATTTCGGCGTACATTGGCGCACCCGGACGCAACGGCTACTCTCAGCGTTTTTCTACTATCATACCGCACAGCAGAAGTAGGCTGTACCCTGCGCATGATCGTGGGGGCAACGGCGGGAATCCCCTCGCTCACGGTTGCCGGATGGCGAAGGGTGTGACCGCGCTCCATGCGCCCCATACACCTGCCGCGCTGCGTGCCTGTACCCGCCAGAAGTAATCGCCGTTGAACAACGACACGGGCGGCGCATAATGCGGGGTCTGGTCGGCGGGCAGCAGGTCGCTCTGCACCACGATCTGCGTGAACGCATGGTCACGGGCGATTTGTACCTGATAGGCCGCCGCGCCCGCCACCCGATTCCATGTCAGATCGGGCTGTCCGGTCGTGTAGATATTGGTCAGCGGCGGGGCAGCGGGCGCATCGGGCAGGCGGCGCACCGCGATTTGATCGCTCGCCCCGCGCACGGTGTAGGCCGCCACCACATCCCCGGCTGGCGAGTGATCCATCTCCGGCGGAATCTCACCCGCCACTGGCGAGTCGTCTATCGGTTCGCTGGCGGAGCCGGGGTAGGTTTCTTCCCACACGCCACTCACGAAGCGCCGCGCATAGGTGCGGGCGCGGCTGCTGTCGCCTAGCAACTCCGTCCATGCCAGATAGGGGATACCGTCGCCATCAAAGGTGAGCGCCGGATGCTGCGAATGATGGAAGAAAGTGGGCGTGCTGCTCACCCCGCCCGCGCTGGCGGAACCCGTGCCGACCTCCACCCATGCGCTGCCATCGAACTGCTTGATATAGATTTCCCAGTTCTCGTTCACCCACGCCTGCCATGTCAGATAGGGCGTATCGCCCGGCCCGAACACCAGATCGGGATACCAGCCGCTATGGGCCGCTTCAGGGTCAATCGAGGCGCTCACGCCGTCCCCGCTGGCAGAACCCGCGCCGACGGATTCCCACGCATCCCCGTTCAAACCTTGAATGTGGATGCGGTGCGAACCGTACTGCAAAAAAGCATAGGCCACGTAGGGTAGCCCCGCCGCATCGAAGGCCATCACCGGATTCTGCCCCGTGCCAGAACCGTCGTTCAAGCCGTAGCCGCTGGCTGCGCCTGTGCCAGCCGCCACCCATGCGCTGCCGTCCCAGCGTTTGACATACAGGCCGGAGGGGGCGTTATTCGTCCATGCTACATACGGTACGCCAGCAGGTGATACCGCCAGCGTCATAAAGACCACATTCCCCGGCAAGCCGCTGACGCCGCCGCCGCTGGCAGACCCCGCGCCCACTTCGTCCCATGCGCTGCCGTCCCAGCGTTTGATGCGCAGCACGCCGGGGCCATTCCCGTTCAGGCCGAGCGAAATCCATGCCACATACACCGTGCCATCCGGCGCGACCGCCACTACCGGAGAACTGTCGTAGCGCGTGCCGTCCGGGTTGGCGCTCACGCCGCGCCCGCTGGCAGAACCGCCCACTTCTTCCCACGCCGTCCCGTTGAAGCGTTTCAGATCAATATCCGCCACGCCCTGTACCGCGTGGGTGATGTCGTCTATCCACGAGTTCATATTGACATAGGCCACAACCACCGTGCCATCCGGCGCGATGGCTAAGGACGGATAAATCGCGCCCAACGGGTTATCCGTGATCGTGGCGCTAATCCCCAGCGGCTCCCACACGTTGCCCTGCGCGGCGGCAGGCGTGCCACCACAGGCCATCCACAGCAGACCAATCACCAGCGGAAACCAGCGGCAGCGCGTCATCGGCGGTACACTTTCTGCAATTGCACTCTATCGCACATTATACATTTTATCTGTAAGGGAGATTGAAAGATATGGATATTCAAGCATCCGCCGGATCACTGGCGACACAGGCCGCCGACGCCGTGATGGTATCGGCTTTCGAGGGTGCGCCGCTGGCAGGGGCGGCGGCGGCGCTGGATTCCGCGTTGAACGGCGCATTGAGCGACCTGCTCACCGACGGCGATTTTAGCGGCAAGCCCGAACAGGTGGCGGTGCTATACCCGCGTGGTGTGATTCCGGCGCGGCGCGTGATCCTCGTCGGGCTAGGGAAAGCGGCGGCGTTCACGGCAGATGCAGCGCGGCGGGGCGTGGCGGCGGCGCTGCTGAAAGCGCGTGAACTGAAGGTCAAACATGCCGCCAGCGCCCTGTTCGGTGAAGGGCTGGCGCTCGATGTGGCGGCGCAGGTGGTTGCCGAAGGGGCGCTGCTGGCGGCGTACCATTTTCGCGGGCAAAAATCTGGCGACGAAACGCCCAACCTGCCCACCCGCCTCGATCTGATCGTGGCTGAAGGGGAACAGAACGCGGTCAGCGAAGGCATCCGCGCCGGAATCGCCATCAGCGCGGGCGTGCGCTTGGCGCGTGATCTGGTCAATCAGCCGCCCAACGTGTGCAATCCGGCTTATCTGGCGAACGCGGCGGCAGAAATGGCACAGGCCACCGGCTTGAAATGCCAAGTGCTAGGCAAGGCGCAGATGGAAGCCTTGAAGATGGGGGCGCTACTGGGCGTGGCGCAGGGAAGCGTCAACGAACCACGCTTCATCATCCTCGAACACAACAGCGACCGCACCGACCTGCCCACGCTGGTGCTGGTCGGCAAAGGTGTGACCTTCGATACCGGCGGCTACGACATCAAAACCTTCGAGGGCATGAGTACCATGAAGGGCGATATGGCGGGCGGCGCGGCGGTCATTGGGGCGCTGGGCGCGGTGGCCGGGCTGAACCTGCCGCTGCGGGTGATCGGCCTCATCCCCACCGCCGACAACATGATCTCCGGCGCGGCTTACCGCCCCTCGGACATCCTGACCGCCAGCAACGGCGTGACCATCGAAATTATCAGCACGGACGCCGAAGGGCGCTTGCTGCTGGCGGACGCGCTGGTGTACGCGCAGCGTTACCAACCGGCGGCGGTGGTGGACATCGCCACGCTGACCGGCTCGTGCGTGACCGCGTTGGGCGAAGGCGTGGCGGCGGGCGTGTTCAGCACCGACGACCGCCTGCGCGAACGGCTGGTTGCGGCGGGGACATCTGCCGCCGAGCGCGTGTGGCCGCTGCCGCTGTACCCGGATTATGACCGCAAGATCAATTCGCTGGTGGCGGACATCAAGAACAGCGGCGGTTCCTACAGCGGCGTGGGCACGTCTGCCGCCTTCCTGAAACGGTTCGTGGCGAATCTGGCGTGGGCGCATATTGATATGGCGGGCATGACCTTCAATCTGCCGGAAACGCCCTATGCGCCCGCAGGAGCTTCGGGCTTCGGCGTGCGCCTGCTGACCGCGTTCGTGCGCGGTTGGGTGTAGCCCGTCCGCTTCCGCCTATCGCTCTGCTCCCGGATTGCGGACGCGGGGCGGTAGGATTCGGTCAACCACGCAAAATGACCGTACAATAGAGGGAAGTTTTACGTGCGAACCGGGAGATTGCATTGAACGTTGCTGCTCAAACTCGTCCGCCTGTGCGCCCGTGGTTGGTGCTGGCGCTCATCTGTCTGCCGATTTTCATTGGTTCGTTAGACCTGACGATTGTCTCGGCCTTTCTGCCGGAAATTCTGATCGGACTCGGCCTGCCCCCCCAGACCATGCTGGATGATGCCGCGTGGGTGGTCAGCGGCTATCTGCTGGCCTACGCCATCAGCATGACCTTCATGGGGCGCGTGAGTGACCTGATCGGGCGGCGGGCGGTGTACATCGGCTGTTTGCTGGTGTTCGTAGTCGGCTCGGTGCTGGTGGCGACGGCGCACCTCGGCCCGACGGATGTACTCTACACACTGATGCGCCGCATGGGGCAGCGCCCGGAGCGCGAAGTCATCACGCTAATCGCCATCATCCTCGGACGGGTGGTGCAGGCGTTGGGGGCGGGGGCGCTCGTCCCCGTCAGTCTGGCGCTGGTGGGCGATCTGTTCCCCAAAGAGCGCCGCGCACAACCGCTAGGCGTGGTGGGCGCGGTGGATACGCTCGGCTGGGTGCTAGGGCATCTGTACGGCGGCGTGCTGGTCAACTGGTTCGCCCGCAACGAGTTAAGCATCGTGACGCTGCTGCGTTCGCTCGGCCTGAACTGGCCGCCCCCGGACTGGCGCACCCTGTTCTGGATTAATGTGCCGCTGGCGCTCATCGGGCTGGCGTTTACCCTGTGGGCGCTGCGCGGCGTACCCACCCGTCGGGCGACAGGCCGCTTCGATGCGCCGGGTGCGCTGCTGATCGGCGCGGCGCTGGTGGCGCTGGTGATCGGCCTCGGCGGGCAGATTGACCCGTCGGTATCGTCCGGCAGTTTCGCGCCGACGACCGGCGCACCCACCTATAACGCGGTTGCGCTGCTGATCGGCGCGGCGGCGTTCGCGGGCTTCCTGTGGGTAGAAGCGCATACCCGCGACCCGCTGCTCAACCTGAAGCTGTTCCGCAGTCGCAGCTTGAGCGCGGGGGCAATTATCAACCTGCTCATCGGCTTCTGCCTGATGATCGGTCTCGTCAGCGTCCCTATCCTCATCAACATTCGCATTCAGGATGCCAGCAAGCTCTCCGATGCGGCTTTTCAGGCGGGGGTGCTGCTCTCGGCGCTCACCGTGCCGATGGCGCTGGCAGCCGTCCCCGGCGGCTGGCTGAGTGACCGCTTCGGCATTCAGCGCACCACACTGTTCGGCCTCACGCTGGCGGTGATCGGCTTCGGGCTGATGTGGCAAACGTGGACGCTGGAGATGGCGGACGCGGTGATCGCGGCGGAAATGGCGCTGATTGGCGTGGGCATCGGCCTGACGTTCTCGCCCATCAGCGCCTCGGTCATCAATGCCGCCAGCGATGATGAGCGCGGCGTGGCCTCGGCGCTGGTCATCATCCTGCGGTTGATCGGCATGACGGTGGCGGTGGCCTCGCTGACCGCGCTCTCGATTCAGCGGGTGAGCGTCCTCTCGGCGGCGGCGCTGACCGCCAACCCCACCACCGACCCGAACGCCATCACCCTGCTCTATACCCAGATGACGGCCCGCGTGCTGGCTGAACTCGGTCTGCTAGGCGCGGTGTTGTGCGGGGTGGCCTTGATCCCGGCCTTCTGGGGCCTGCCCTCCCGAATAGGCGAATCGGCAGCGAAAGGATAATCAGTATGGCGAAACGCGAACATGCACTTCTCAAACGGGCGAAGGCCGAAGGCACGCCCCTGATTGACGGCAGCGATGTCACGTTTGTGTGGGAAGGGGACGAAGCGCCGGTACTCATCAACGATCAGAACGCATGGGGCGGCGAAGGCGTGGTGGAACTGACAAAAGCCGCGCCGGGGGTGTGGTCACACACCATCACCGTAGAGCCGGATAGCTACCTCGAATACGCCTTCATCACGCCCGATGGCCGCGTGACCGACCCGCACAACCCGCGCCTGACCACCAACGGTATGGGGGCGCTCAATCATTATGCGGATATGCCCGCCGCCCGCCACACGCCCCTCATCCGGCGCGGGCGCGGTGTGCCGGCGGGCAAGGTGACGCAGCACCGCATCAGCGGCGGGTTCGCCATTGTGGGCGATAAACGTCCGGTCTACCTGTATCAGCCGCCCACGACGGAGCCGGTGCCGCTGCTGGTGGTGCTGGACGGCAACGACTTTTTCAAACGGGCGAAACTGGCGGCGATTGTGGATAACCTGATCGCCAAGAAGCGCATCCCGCCGATTGCGATTGCGGGCGTGGCGCACGGCGGGCAGGCGCGGTTCGTGGAATACCTGTGCAGCGATGCGACGCTGGCCTTCCTCATCCGCGATGTGTTCGCCCTCGCCCGTGAGCATCTCAACCTCGTGGAACCGACAGGCGGCAAGTACGGGATTATGGGCGCTTCGATGGGCGGCCTGATGTCGCTGTATGCGGGGTTGCGGATGCCGGACATCTTCGGGTCGGTCATCAGTTTTTCGGGCGCGTTCGGCTTCGGGCTGGGCGGCCACCGCAGCGTGGTGCATGATCTGGTCGAACTCTACCCGCCGCGTCCGCTGAAGCTGTGGATGAACGTCGGGCGTTACGAATGGCTGCTGGAACCGAACCGTCACATGCGCGAGGCGCTGACAGCGCGGGGCTACGCCTTCACCTATCACGAGTACAGCGGCGGACACAACTACACCTGCTGGCGCGACGAACTCCCGCTGGCGCTGGAGGCGGTGTATCGGCGCTGAGAGGTCAAGCGTTCGTTCGTAGGGGCATTGCTTGCCGTGTCCGCCGCACACAGGCGGACAACACAGGTATTGTCCCTACTAAGACGTTCGCAGTATTCCTTCAGCGCGGCGGGGGACTCGTGTGAATGTGGTGTGTCACCGCATAGGTTGCGGCTTCAACGCGATTGGCCACGTTGAGTTTGTCGAGGATGATGCTGATGTGATTGCGTACCGTCTTGTCGCTCAGAATAAGGATTCTGGCGATTTCACCGTTACTCTTTCCTTCAGCGAGTAGCCTTAGGATGTCAAACTCCCGTTTCGTCAGGTCTTTGAACGGATCGGGCTTGGCCTGTTCGCGCCGCCGCAGCATATGGAGCACCCGCCCGGTAATTTCTGTGTCGAGCAGCGCATCCCCTTTTTGCACGGCTTCCAGCGCCCGCATCAGTGCGCCCGTCCCACCCTGCTTGAGAACGTAACCCACAGCCCCCGACTGAATAGCATCTGCGATTAATTCATCCTCTGCATACGACGTTAGCATAATGACACGGGTCTGCGGGCAGCGTTCAACGATAGTACGGCACGCTTCGATACCGCTGTTACCCGGCGGCATCCGAATATCCATCACAACCACATCGGGTTGGTGCATTTCACATAAGCGAATGGCTTCTGCTGCTGTTCCGGTTTCAGCTATGACGCGAAATTCGGTGGATTGTTCCAACAACATACGCAGCCCTAAACGTACCACCTCGTGATCGTCAACTAGAATGATCTTCAACACGTAACAACCTCCCATTCAACATGGATGGCGGCGTTATATCACCCTGAAATGTGAATGTGACTTCCGTCCCCATGCCAACCGTGCTCTTAATTTCTATATTCCCACCAATTAGCCGCGCGCGATCACGCATAGAACGTAACCCGTACCCGCTATTCTCTGAATCGGTTGCAAACCCATGTCCATCGTCGTGGATCGAGAGAGTCAGGTTGTTGTCTACAGCAACAATGGTGATTTGCACACGCTTGGCGTGCGCATGTCGTAGGATGTTGGAAAGGCTTTCCTGAACGATCGCCAGTAAATGGTTAATCTGCATCGGCTTGAGCACGGGATCGCCTTCTACGGCGAATTGAATATCGAGCATGCCTTGAAAGCGTGGGTCTGCGATCAGTGCGCGAAGGCTTGGGATAAGGGGTTCGGTGGGCGAGGCGGTTCGCAACGAAATCATATAGGTTCGCAGGTCTGAATTCACGGCGTTTAGCACGCTGCGTGCCTGTGTCAACCGCCGAACAGCGTCCTGTTGGTCGGCAATCATTGGCTCAAGTGATTCTAGTATCAGACTGGCTGAATACACGCCTTGAATGGCACCATCATGAATTTCCTGACCGATTCGCTCGCGTTCAGCGGCCTGTACGCGCTCAACCTCCATTTGCTCGATTTGCAGGTCAATCTCAATTTCAAAAACTTCCAGTGCGCGGATGATCGTGATTGCCAATATCAACCCGGCAGTAGACCGCAAAACCTCTATTGGAATCCCCATCAAAAGGTGTTCAATCCAGATGCGGTTAATCACCGAAGCCGGGAAAAAATCAGCGACGGGGACCATAACACCCGCTAATATTGCATAGATGCCCAGCACGATGCCTGCAATTTGCAGCATCCGGTAGATATGCCGGAAATTGATGAGGGGCAGCACGTATAGACGGGCTTGGTGACGCACCCCGTAAGCAGCCAGCAGGCCACCGGGGAATGCCAGCAAATACCGCGCCCAGATATTTATGCCCCGGAATTCTGTTTCGATACTTGCGCTCGTGAATTGTCGAAAGAAAAATTGGGCTACCCACAGAAAACTGAGCGCAATAACCCCATAACGCAGCCCCGGCCAATCATCTGCGAGTAATTCCGCCCCGAAGATCAGCAAACAAACAAAAGAGAATGCCAGCAGTAGAATTTGTATTGTCCACAAAATTTCAATGATGGAATTGGGTAGATAATCCGATTGGATCGGTATGAAGATATATCCCCACTCATGGATTCCGTGCAGGATGCCGAAGGCGGCCAGCCATCCCAAATCGCGTGCTAAACGTAGGCGGCTGTGACGGCGCGATTGCAGAAATACCACCAGCCCCATCACGAAGAAAGAGAGACCGTAAACGAACAGGACAATACTACGATTGATTTCAAAAAATTTGTGGATGAATTCCATATTAACCACAATATTTCCAACTAACCCCATCATTATTCTAGCATGTTCGCCACGTTGACACGCAACACAAAAGGGCTGCTAACTAGCAGCCCTCCTGCCGAAGCTACTGAATGCTAAAGCTTACTGTGCGAAGTTGAAGGCGATGGGGTCACGAGCCACAGCATGACGAACCTGCGCATTATCGAAGTTGGCGATCCCGAAGTAGTAAACAGCGGCCAGATCATCGAACTGCACATCGTATTCCGAACCCGTCACCAATTTGCGACCAAACTCTAGCGTCCAGATACCATCTACCCATTTCCAACCCGCACTGATGTCGCCACCATCACCCACGAACTCGCTCTTGATGATCGCAGACAAACGGTCGCCCGGTTGGAAAAGCGACGGGTCAAACGGAACGGCTTCGCTCTTTAGAATGTAGCCGGGGACACCATCACGGGTGAAGTCGCCGGGGGGCATAAAAGCGGGGGCAGTCTTGTCTTCGTTGACGTTGTTCGAGTAACCACCCGATTCCGACGGATCACTATGGCGACCTGCTTCAGGAGTTTCGGCTGACCAACGAACGCTATCAACATACTGGTCATGCACCTGATTCAGGTTACGCACCGACTTCCAGTGCCAAATATCGCCCATTTCGCCTTCATTTTCAGTGAACTTGTTGCCATAAGGCTTGCCCGTGTCGTCATTACGATGGCAGAGGATACCGCAGCCCTCAGTCTCGAAGTCCACAATACTGTTGTTGATCGGCCAAATGAAGGCGAGTTTATCTTCGTACCACAGGTTGTTATCGCCACCCTTGTCCTGGGGGTCTTTTAACTGCTTCCAAGTCCCATCCGCCTGCATTTCCCACGGCGAACGGATATTGCTGTCAGTCGGGTCTGCCCATGTGACGAGGAAATATACCATGTCACCGCTGTAAACCGACTTTAGGGTGATGGTCGTCTCACCGTCATTCGCCCCTTTTTCTGTTTCCACTTCCACTGCCACTGCGTCTGCCCACACGGCATCATCCGCGAGGCCATCCAGCGTAGGAGCTTCGGTCACTTGCAAGGAAACGAGTGCGTCATTGCCGGATGCAGCACCCACTACCGAAACACCCGTTTGACCGAACGAAACGGCAATCAGTAATGCAACTGCCGCAAACGCCACGACGAGGAATACACTGCTTCGTTTCATGATGGTTCCTTCCAAAATGCAACTTTCTGATGAATACCGGACAGCATGGTTCAATACCGATACTTATCCGTGTTCTTTTCACTGTAGAAGATGTGCATTTTTCGTAGAAGGTGCAGATGTCCCTATTTTTCTGGGACAATTCGGTAATCTAGGGGTACAGGTGGCATAATCCCGACCTCATCCATAGAAGATGGGGGGGGAGAGGTCGGGGATAAGGTCATTACGGTGTGGTTTTGCCGTCGGCGGCCACCTTCAGCGGGATCGGAAGCCCGTCCATGCTGGTCAAGTTATGCTCGTCGCGGTACTTTTGGTAGGCTGTCTTGTGGGGTGCGTGAAACCCCTGTCTCCATCATCATTAGGAGACAGGGGGCGATTTTGGGGATTAGACCGACGCGGGGATGCGATCTGCGCCGCCCATGTAGGGGCGCAGCACTTCAGGAATGACCACGCTGCCATCGGCCTGCTGGTAGTTCTCCAGAATGGCGATCACCACGCGGGGCGTAGCCAGTCCGCTGCCGTTCAGCGTATGCACGAACTGCGCCTTTTTGCCCTCGGTCGGACGATACTTGATATTGGAACGGCGGGCTTGGAAGGTTTCGGTGTTGCTACATGACGACACTTCCAGCCATTCGTTGCAACCGGGCGACCACACTTCGATGTCATATTTCTTGCTGGCGCTGAAGCCCAGATCGCCGGTGACAATCTCCAGACGGCGGAACGGCAGCTTGAGCGCACGGCAGATGTCCGAGGCGGCTTCCACTAGCGATTCCAGTTCGGCGTAGCTGGTTTCGGGCGTGGTGAATTTGTACATCTCCACTTTCTCGAACTGGTGGACGCGCTTGATTCCGCGCACATCCCGTCCGGCGCTCATCTTCTCGCGGCGGAAACAGGGCGTATGCGCCACATAGAACAGCGGCAACTGCGCCTCGTCCAAAATTTCGTCGCGGTGCAGGTTGGTGATGGCGACTTCGGCGGTGGGCAGCATATACACTTCGGCGTCCGGGTCGAAGTAAACCACATCCCGGAACTTGGGGAACTGCCCCGCGCCGTACATCATCGGTTCGGCTACAAAATAGGGCAGATACAGCTCGGTGAAGCCTTTCGCCCGCGCTGAATCAAGGAACAGGCTGATGAGCGCCCGCTGCAACCGCGCCCCCCAGCTTTTCAGCACGTAAGCGCGTGAACCGGCCATCTTCACACCGCGCTCAAAATCAATAATGTCCAGCGCAGGGCCTAAATCCCAGTGGGCTTTCGGCTCAAAATCAAAGGTGCGGATTTCGCCTTCGGACGGCCACGCGATGTTGCTGGCTTCGCTCTCGGCTACCGGCACGCTGTCGTGGGGCAGGTTCGGCAACCAGAGCACCTGCTCGTCCAACCGTCCCTCCACCTCTTTGACCTGCTCATTCAGGGCGTTCACGCGGTCGCCCATGCCTTTGAGCGCGGTCATCAGGCTTTCCAGCGCGGCTTCCGGGCTGAGGCTGGTGGGCGGCGCGGCCTGTTCGCCTTCCATCAGGGCGACGGCGGCGGCATAGTCGGCGTGTTCTAGTGCTTCGCTGGCCGCAGCAGCAGTGGCGGCGCGGGCTTCGGCGCTCAGGCTTTTATCCCCGCGCAGGCGGCCCACCTGTTTGTTCAGGCGGTTGCGCGCCGCTTGAATGGCTTCCACTTCGGTCAGCAGGGTGCGGCGCTGACGGTCTAGCTCAAGGATGTTGTCCACGCGGGCAAGCGCGGGGGCATCGTTCAGCTTGCGAATCTGGTCTTTCACCCAGTCAGGCTTTTCGCGGATCAGGTTTATATCGAGCATGTTTGTTCTCCAATCTGGCGCGGCTTCAGCAGGCGCTTATCGTTTACGAATCGGTTGGGTATCTTCGGCATCCAGAAACGCGGGGGGATCCCCCGGCAAAGGACGGGTGAAATCGGCGCGCAGGCGCAGGGCGGCGGCAATCAAGCCGATGAGGATAATGAGAAGGATGAGGCCATCAAACACCTCATGGGTCATGAATGATAAGGATGTCATCGCATCTGCCTTTCCGTACACCGTCCGCGCGCCTGTCCATTTTCGGCCTGAAACAAAAAACGCCATCCCGAACCGGCGGCGGGCGGCGTTTTGGAACCGGAACCGGGCGGCGGAGGCGTAGGTTTAACGCTGGCTAGAACTGGACGACGCAAATTCTTCGCGCCAGAGGGGGAGCTTGAAACTGAAGGTCGTACCCACGCCTTCTTCACTCTGGAACCAGATTTTGCCGTCCATCGCCTCAATCTCGTATTTGCACAGATACAGGCTCAGGCCGTAACCGAATTCACCGATAATCTGCGGTTGGCGGGAACGCTCAAAGGGCGAAAACACGCGCTCGGCTTCTTTGGCGCGGATGCCGTACCCCTCGTCCACCACATCAATTTGCACACCCTGTCCTTGCGGCGAGGGCTGCGCGATGATGAATACCGGCGTGGCCTTCAGGCTGTACATGATAGCATTCCGCAGAAGGTCGTGCAAGACGGCGGTCAGGCGGCGAGTCGAGGCGTAGACGTACAAATTGTCGGGGATGGTGGTGGTGATGCGCGAACGGTAGTCCTGATCTTCGCTCTCTGGATCGAGTAGCGTGATCTCGTCCAACCCTTCGATAAAGTCCTCGATAAAATCGTTCAGGTTAATCTTGCGCTGTTCGTCGTGTACCAACGCAACCAGCGTGCCGGTACGCACTTCTTCGAGGCGCTGGAACAGTGCCATCAGGCGTTCGATACGGTGGGCATGGGTGGCGATCAATTGCACAAAACCGCCGATGCGCTTGCCCATCTGCTCGACGGTTTCGCCCTTTTTGAGCGCCTTCATGCTCTTGAGAATGAGCGAGGTATGCCCCTGTGTGGCGGTGGCGGAATGTTCCACCTCGTCCCGGAAGCGATCCATCAATTCGGTCAGCGCCGACCAGTCGGGCACTTCCAGCGTCACCATCGTGAACGAGTCGCCCACCGCGCCATGCACAGCGGCCACCCAGCACGGGAAATACTCGCCAGCGCGGTAGATGTGGAAACGCACCGGACGGGCAGAAGCCTGCGCCTGTTCACGCGCTGCCTCGGCAGTTGCTTCCGAGTCGGTGATGCGGGTGTTGAACAGGGCGGCGGCGGCCTTCCAGCCGGAAGCGCGAATCAGCTTCAAATCGGCACCTAGCATGTTACGGGCAGCCAAATTATCGGCCACAAGGCGGTCGTGGCTGTCGAAAATCAGCACACCCTGCCCCATACCATCCAGTACCGCTTCGTAACTGAGTTGTTTGTCGGAAACCATGCGCAGCGCCCTGCTTGTAAAGGAATAATCTAGAAACCATTGTATCTGTTTTTACGATTCATGCTATTGAAGATGCAAAGTTGCACCCAATTGCTTCTTTACCCGCTGCCGCCCCGCCCCAAAAGGACACGACGCGAGTCGTGTCTCTACGGGAAGCGGTTGCGTTCGCACGGCGACCCGGTGGACTACAGCGCCATCTCGCGCAGCACATGACGGGCGATCACAAGGCGCTGAATCTCGCTTGTGCCTTCGCCAATGGTCATCAACCGCTGGTCGCGGTAGATGCGCTCCACCGGATACTCGCGGCTGTACCCATAGCTGCCGTGAATCTGGATGGCATTCCGCGCCACCCTCTCGGCGACTTCGGTTGCCATCAGCTTGCCCATCGCCGCCGCTTTGCTGAAGTCGCGCCCCTGATCTTTGAGCCACGCAGCGCGATACACCATCAACCGCGCCGCCTCAATCTCCAGCGCGGCGTCGGCAATCATCCACTGAATCGCCTGATGTTCGCTGATCGGCTTACCGAAAGCGCGGCGCTCCTGCGCGTAACGCACCGCCGCCTCGAACGCGGCCTGCGCCAGTCCCACACTGAGCGCCCCGATGCCGATGCGCCCGCCATCCAGCGTTTGCATCGTCTGCGGGAAGCCGCGCCCTTCCGCGCCGAGCAGCGCATCGGCGGGAACGCGCACTTCCTCGAAGGTGAGCATGTGGGTGGTGGAGCCGTTCAGCCCCATCTTTTTCTCGGCGGGGTGGATGGTAAAACCGGGTGTTCCCGGTTCTACCAGCAGCATCGAAAAGCCGCGTGTGCCGGCCTCTTTGTTCGTCCGCACCAGCGTGACGACCACCGGCGCGTAACGCGGGTTGGTGATCCACGCTTTATGACCATTAATCACCCAGTCGTCCCCGTCGCGGCGGGCGCTGGTCTGCACCCCGCCGGCAAGGTCAGACCCCGCCCCCGGTTCGGTCAGCGCCAGCGACCCTAGCACCTCGCCACTCAGCAGACGCGGCAGGTATCGCGCCTTCTGTTCCGGCGTTCCCCAGTTGGCGATGGGCGCACAGCACAGGCCGTTGTGCGCCGCCACCGACAGCGCAGTAGACCCGCACGCCCAGCCCAATGCCTCGGTGGCAATCGCCATGCTGATCGTATCCAGCCCCGCGCCGCCATCGGCTTCCGGCACCTGCATCCCCGTCAAGCCGAGGTCGCGCATTTTTCGGATGGCTTCCCATCGCAGTTCACCGGTTTCGTCCACCTGCGCGGCATACGGTTTCACTTCGGCAGCACAAAAATCATGAACGGCACGCTGAAACATGCGCTGTTCGGGGGAAAGATCAAAATCCATTGGGGATACCCTCACGCACTATTTGCGCGGGATTATACCCCACCGAACGGCTTCTGCTCATCAAACAGCGCCACACAACCTCCCCTCCCCATCACGCGGAGTACCGCTATAGGAGAGGGGAGGAAATGCGGTTTACCCCCTTCGCCATGACGCACGGCGGAAGGACGGGAGCTGAGGGTTTCCCAGTAAGAACCTACCCTTGAAAACCCCGCACCACCCCCTGTAGGGGGCGCTGAAAACGACACGGCAATGTGTTACCCCGCTGGCGACCCTGATTAGCGGGCGAGATAGTCCAGCACGTAGTGGTTAAATTCTTCGGTCTTGTCCCACATGGCGAAATGGCCGATGTCACTCATCAGGATCAGCGTCGAGTTCGGGACGAGCGCCGCCATTTCCAGATCATGCGCCGGACTGATGGCTTCTTCTTCCAGCCCGTCAATGAACAGGGTCGGCACGGGGATGGCCTTCATCTGGTCTTGGCTGTAGTTGGGTTCGGTCGCCCACATGTTGCTGATGTTGTTCAAGAACGTCTCGAAGTTGTCGGGGTTGGGCGACAGGAGTGCATAATCGCCCGCCGCCATCTCGATGTACTTGTTGAAGCGTTCGTTGGTGCCCACGTCCGGCATCAACCCGGACGGGTTGTAGTTGGCGGCATAGGCCACCAGCTTAATCAAGCGTTCGGGGTGGTTGATGGCAATATCCAGCCCGATGATGCCGCCATCGCTCCAGCCCACCAAACTGAAGGTATCAATCTTCAAGTAATCCATCAGCGCCAGCACGTCCGAAGCCATCAGCGCGTAGCCTATCTGCTGGTCGGACATAGTGGTGCGCCCGTGTCCCCGGCTGTCGGCGGCGATGACGTAGTAGTTCTCGCTGAAGGCCGGAATCTGGTTGACGAAATAATCCGCGTTGCCCAGCCCGCCGTGCAGCAGCACCAGCGCCGGATTCGCCGGATCGCCATAGGTGGCGTAGTACATCTGAATATCGTTGACCGGAGCCATGCCGGACTGCACCGCTTCGGGCAGCGCAGGCGCGTCTTGCGCCACGCTCACCGCCGAAAACAGCACCGTGACCAGCAGCACCAACACACTCACCAGAATTGTTCGCTTCCCCATCCTCTGTATCATCTCTGTTCTCCTCAAAATGCTGTAAGTACAAACGAGCCGCCTGTGCCTTATAACACAGCCTGCCCTAATATTACCTGAAGTGCGCGAATCGGTCATCAAAATGGGGGGAGATACCCTTGTTCGTTCACTCTACAGAACATCTATTCGATTTTGCCGTTGACTTTTTGGCGATTTCAACTAAACTTGTCAACGAGCATAAAGGAGGCCAGCGATGTTCGGTGAACGGATTCGACAGGCACGCCTGCTTGCAGGATTGACTCAAGACCATCTCGCGGAGGCACTCAGCGCCGCAGGGCATCCTGCCACCAAAGCCGTCATCTCGAAATACGAAAAGAACAAAAGCACCCCACCGGCTTCGTTCCTGCTGCTGGCAGCGCGTATTCTGGGCGTACCAACTTCCTACTTCACCCATCAGCCGACGCTGGGCGTGAACTGGTTGGCTTTCCGCCGCCATTCGTCCTTGCCCGCCCGCGAACAGGAAGCGGTTAAGTCCTACGCGGCGGATGTAGCCGAACTGCACATCGAGCTACAGTCGTTGTTGTATCCCCATGCGGCGGCAAATTTGCCCGATGTGGTGGCAGTGGATTCGGGAGAGGCGGCTGAACAGGCCGCACAACGACTGCGGGCGTGTTGGGAACTGGATGCCCATCCGATAGATCGTCTGGTGCAGACCGCCGAAGATCATCAGGTGGTGGTGGTCGGCTGGAACAAGTCCACTGATGCGTTCAATGGGCTATCCGGCTGGTGCGGTCAGCATCCGATCACGGTCATCAACACGCGCATGAATGCCGATCGCCGCCGCTTCACGCTGGCGCACGAATTAGGCCATCTGGTCATGAACACCAGCGCCGTCCCGGAACGCGAGGCCGAACGGCTGGCGCACCGCTTCGCCGCCGCGCTGCTCGTCCCCGCTGAACGCGCTGTGCATGAGCTAGGGGCGCGGCGCACCCGCCTGAACTGGGATGAACTGGGCATTTTGAAGCGCAAATACGGCCTGAGTATGTCGGCATGGATTTTCCGTGCGAAGGATGTGGGCATCATCACCGAGGCTTACGCGAACAACCTGCACTACCAGCTGGGCGAACGCGGTTGGCGCAAGCAGGAGCCGGTGGACTACATCGCCGACGAAATGCCGGTACAACTGGAACAGATGGCGCATCATGCGGTGACGGAAGGTTTGATTAGCCCGGATCAAATTCGCCGCGTGTACCCGGAATGGACGGAAACGCTCCCCGTGAGCGTGAGTTCCGAACATCTGACCATTTACGATTTGCTCGCCATGCCGGAAGCAGAACGGGAACGGGTGATGGGGCAGGCTTTTGCGCGTGCCGCCGGGGATGAGTTTGAGACGTTTGACGCTTTTGATGAGATGGATTTTAACGATGCCGCTTGCTAGTCCCGCCCGTCCCCTGCGTGGGGAAATTTGGTGGGTTAACTTCAATTCTCCCGTGACGACGCCGACACCGCCTGCGGTGTACCCGCAGCTGCCCACCACCGGGAGCGAAATCTACAAGACTCGCCCCGCTGTGGTGATGAGTATGCCGGGGTTGGGCTATCTGGATTTGGCGATTGTCGTGCCGATCACGTCATGGCAGCCCAAATTCCAGACGAACCAGTATTTTTGGATGGTGAAGCTGATCGCCAATTCAACCAACAACCTCGATAACGATTCAGCCGCCAATGTATTTCAGATCAAGTCTGTCTCCACGCTGCGCTTCGCCCAGAAAAAGGGCATTCTGACCACCGCGCAGATGGACTTGATCGCCACGACGATCGCGGTGTGCATCGGCTACCAACTGCCCGCAGCGCCGCCGCCACGTTAAACGCCCCTATCCCGCACAAAGAACCGTGGGCCGCGTCAGGTGGAGGGCAGCAGCGTCACCGTCACGCCTAGATCACGCACCGCCGTCACCATGTCCACTGGCGCACGAGCCGTCGTGAACATTTGCGAGAAATCCTGTATGTGCGCGTAGGTATAGGGCGCCAGTTGCCCCCATTTGCTGCTGTCCAGAATGGCGACTCGCACCAGCGAATGCGCGATCAGCCCGCGTTTGATGGCCGCCTGTTCGGGGTTGGCTTCGCTCAAGCCCACATCCAGCGAGAATCCGCGTGCGCTGAAAAAGCCAATGTTCAGGTTGATTTCCGGCAGATGCGAAGGCGACCCGACCACCGACACCGAATCGCGCCGCAGTCGCCCGCCGGGGATAATCACGTTCACCTGTGGTGCATCCAGAAAGGCCAGCGCCACCATCAGGCTATAGGTGACGACGGTCAGATCGTTCAGCCGCTTCAGATGGGGCGTCATGGCGTAAGCGGTGGTGCTGGCATCCAGCGCGATGCTGTAGCCTTCCTGTACCAGCGCCGCCGCCACCCGCCCGATGGCCTCTTTTTCGGGACGGTTGGACTCGCGGCGAATGTCGAACGACACTTCCGGCGTGGTGGCGGCAGTACGCAGAACCGCCCCGCCATAGGTGCGCTCCAGATACCCGTCTTCTTCCAGCACCCGCAAATCCTGCCGGATGGTGACGGCGCTGACGTTCAGGTTTTCGCTCAGGTCTTTGACGGCTACCCGACCAAAACGTTTGAGGAGATCAAGAATGGCGCGGCGACGTTCTTCTACAAAAAGCTGGTCTGCCATAACAAACGTACTTTTCTGGCGGCAGCGCCGCCTCTTTTTAGACCCCGCCCCGAAGGAACCATTGTGTTTGACACTCCCCCCGGCGAGATATAAACTGAAAGCGAGTGAAAGCAAAGAAATAACAATGTAAAAGTATTCTACCGCATTTTTGCGAAAGGAAAGCACGATGGACTATAAACCTGACTATGAACGGTTAGCCGAACGTCTGAACGCGCAGGGGACGAACGTCGAAAACGTAAAAGCCAAGCTCAAGGCGCAGCACATCGAAACCCCGTCGTGGGGTTATGGTAACGGCGGCACACGCTTTAAGGTGTTCGCATGGGAAGGCGCGGCACGCAACATCTACGAAAAGCTGGACGACGCGGCCTATATCCACCAACTCAGCGGCGTCGCCCCCAGCATCGCCATTCACATCCCATGGGACAAAGTGGATGACTATAAGGCGCTAGGCGAATATGCGCGGTCTAAGGGCATCGCCATCGGCGCGGTTAACCCCAACCTGTTTCAGGATGACCAGTACAAGTTAGGCAGCGTGTGCAGCCCGTCGGCCTCTGTCCGCGAAGAAGCACTGGCGCACATCGTAGAATGCTGCGAGATCATACCGAAAGTGGGCAGCAACCTGCTCAGTCTGTGGTTCGCAGACGGCACCAACTATTCCGGTCAGGACAGCATGAGCGCCCGCAAGCGCCGCATGGAAGCCGCGCTGGTCGAAACCCACAAGCACCTACCCGCAGGTAGCCGGATGCTGATTGAGTACAAATTCTTCGAGCCGGCCTTCTACCACACCGATCTGGCGGACTGGGGCACGGCTTACGCGATGGCGCTCAAATGTGGCCCGCAGGCGCAGGTGCTGGTGGATACCGGTCATCACGCGCAGGGGACGAACATCGCGCAGATTGTGTCCTTCCTGCTGGACGAGGGACGGTTGGGTGGGTTCCATTTCAATGCGCGGCGCTATGCCGATGATGATTTGATTGTGGGGACGAACAACCCGTTTGAACTGTTCGAGATTTACTGCGAACTGGTGGGGGCAGGCGAAGGCGCGAAAGATGTGGCCTACATGATTGACCAGAGCCACAATATCGAACCGAAGCTGGAAGCCATGCTGTTGAGCGTGTTGAACTGCCAGACCGCTTATGCGAAGGCGCTGATCGTGGACTGGAACCATCTGGCGGAACTGCAAGCGGCGGGTGATGTGCTAGGGGCGCAGCAGGTGTATGTGAAAGCCTTTGAAACCGATGTGCGTCCGCTGCTGGCGCAGGTGCGCGTGGAAAAGGGCTTGAACCCTGACCCGATTGCCGCCTACCGCGCCGACAACTACGCCGCACAGGTGGCGAAGCAGCGCGGCATCGCCATCTCGGCAGGCAGCGCGATTCAATAGACCGCCCTGAAGGGTAAATATTTTCCCCTCACCCCGTCTCTATAGGGGAACTGCATTTCTTCCCCTCTCCACAACGGTATTCCGCGTGATGGAGAGGGGATAAAGGGTGAGGTTCGCCCCTAAACCCGAATGCACCCGTATCCTCCCGCCGATTGTCTTTTCCCCGCAACACCGTGTAACATAGCATCGGTATGTGTCAAGGGTTTGAAACAACTCCGAGAAAAACATTAGGGAAGATTTGAGATGGGTGGAGGGTTAATCCAGACCTCCTTTGGAGGGGCGGCGACGATGGGCAAGCCCTTGCTGAA
>Ga0172373_10003605_pt1 | contig 22527 bp, 20 predicted proteins | sample Lak10m_2_FD_114546 | JGI IMG/M metagenome (GOLD analysis project Ga0172373, IMG submission 114546) | Freshwater microbial communities from Kabuno Bay, South-Kivu, Congo - kab_092012_10m | ecosystem: Environmental > Aquatic > Freshwater > Lake | place: Democratic Republic of the Congo...
CCTTTCAAAAAATCCAAACCGGGAGATATCCTGCTGGCAAGAAATGCCGCCATTTCTGGTATTCGCGTAAAAGAAGCATTTGTGTACCTCGAACAAGGGAGCCAGGAAATCATCGTAAAGTTCGATAAGGCAACGATGACCGAGGAACAATCTAGGCAAAAAATCATCGCCTCGTTTAGAGAAACCAGCAAGGGGCAACCTTTTATCCTCGATATTCCACTTACGCAGAGTGCTTATTGGAAACCAATCCATCATTACCTTTTCAATACCACCCTGCCTGCTGAAGCGAAGGTGCAACAACTACTGGGATTAGCCTATGGTACTGAGTGAAATAGGATACATGCTACCGGACATATTTTATGACTCCATATCGCCCACCAACCGGGTATTTATAGTGCCCCCGGCTGCCTGGTACGCATTGCCTCGGTGACGCTGTGCCCATCCTCCCCGTCCGCTGTGTACCTTAACACAAGCAGATTTCCCATACCCGCCCATCCTGTCAAAACTCATCGCATTATTCAGAAATTATAGGCAACTTGTACAGGTGCGAGCCAAGGAGATGGCTATGGGACGGACAACCTTTGCGACACTGTGCCCATCCTCCCCGTCCGCTGTGTAACTACACCTACGACGGGCTCGGCATAGAGTAGCAATAACCCCCGTTTGGCATCCGTTAAAACCCTACAATTTCCGTCAATTATGAGAAGCTCATCTTTCCTAAAACAAACACTGGTGCGGATTCCGCTATTATACGCCCTCCTGGTGGCCGCGTGCGGGTTCTTTTCTTCCGTGCCGGTATTCGCTCAAACCAACCAAGATATGCGAGACCCCGATTATCCCGTCGAGTGGGCTGCCATCGATTCTCTGGAAAAAGAAGGGCTGCTTCGTTCGGCCTTCGATGCGGTAACCGCACTCCATGCCCGTGCCGTAGCCGACCAGAAGGATGCCCAAATCATCAAGACATTGATTTTTCAGGCTAAATATCAGGTTCTCGTAGAAGAGAACGGGATGGAAAAAGCAATTTCTTTTTTGCAACAGGCAGCAGAGAACGCCCCCTTACCCCGCCGCGCTATTTTGCAGTCGCTGCTGGCAGAGCTGTATGATCGGTACCTTAATGACAATTCCTGGGAGATCCGGCAACGTACACCGCTCGCCGAAGCACCCGGGTCGGATATCAAGACCTGGCCTGCTGCTTTCTTTGAAACGGAGATCGCCCGACTTTACCTCGCCTCCCTCGACCATCCTGGCCTGGATCAAACCCCGCTCACGGGCTATGGGCCTAATTTGGAATCGCTCCACAATTCGACGGTGCGCTGGACGAACTTGTACGATATCCTGGCCTTTCGGGCAGTGGTATATTTTTCCAATAGCCAATCCTTCCTCAACCAACCCGCTTATCGCTTCTATCTGGATCAGCCAGAGGCATTCCTCGACGCCGAGGCATTTGCGGCATACCCTTTTCAGTCGGTCGATCCGGAGTCAGCCGCCTATCGTGCGCTGCTGTTATTCCAGCAACTCCTGCGTCGGGGCAACCCCCTTTCCGCTCCGGATGCCTGGGTGGACCTCGATTTGCGCCGCCTGGCTTTTGTCTATGACAAATCAGTTCTTCCCGACAAAGCCCAGCACTTCACGGATGCGCTACAGCGTATAGAACAGCGTTTTCCCCGGGTTCCCGGTATCGCCGAAGCCATGTACGCCCGCGCTACCCTGCTCATTCAGCAGGGCGAGCGCTATGATCCGGCACAGGGGGAGATGTATCGCCTGAAAAAAGTGGAGGCTAAGTTGCTGATGGAAGAGGCCATACAGCGCTTTCCCGGGTCCGTAGGTGCCGCATTCTGCGCCCAGAAAATTCAGTCCCTACTTTCTACCGAAGTGCGCATTGAAACGGAATCCGTCCTGATTCCCGGACAAAAAGCGCTGATTTCAGTGGCATTCAAAAATGTTTCCCGCCTCTATTTCAGAGTAGTACCCCTGACATGGGATAAATTGGAGTCCTATGGAGATCGGTACGGTATTCAGGACGAACTGCTCGCCGAAAAGCCCCTGCGCAGTTGGGAGGCTACACTTCCCGATGATGGCGACCTCCAGCAGCATCGCACCGAGCTGATTATGGAATCACTTCCACATGGAAGATACGCTTTGCTGGTCTCTACGGCAGCCAATTTTAAGGTAGCCAAAGAAATGGCCCGCGACGCGCACTTCTTCACTGTTTCCGAGTTGGCCGGTCTCGTGGAAAATAATTCCAACGGCGATTACCGGATAATGGTTACCCATCGGGTATCCGGAACCCCGCTCCAAGGTGTCGATGTACAACTGACGCGTCAGGATTATTCCAGTAGGCGCGAACGGAGTCAGCGCCAAATCGAACACGTCAAAACGAACGCGGAGGGGATTGCCCGCTTCTCCCTCGATGACAATTCCTCCCTCTATTCCGTAGTGCTGGCGAATGGCAAGGATAGCCTTAGCCTGGGAAACAGCTATAACAGCGGCAGAAGGCATGATTTCAACCGCACCCAGATCTGGGAGGAAACCGTTTTTTTTCTGGATCGCGCCATCTACCGCCCCGGACAACTCCTCTTTTTCAAAGGGCTTTGCCTGCGTCGGAAGGGAGAGCTGTCCAGCCCCGAGATTCTCGCTAACCAATCAGTTCAGATTATTCTGCGCAACGCCAATTATGAGGAGGTCGCCAAAGCGTCTTTCACCACGAATGCCTACGGCACTTTTTCCGGTACATTCACCGTCCCATTGGACGGATTGTTGGGGCAATGGAGCCTGGGGTCTTCCATCGGTTCGTCATCCCATTCATTCCGCGTAGAAGAGTATAAGCGACCGCGCTTTGAGACCGCGCTATTGCCGCTGGAAGGAGCGGCCCGCCTTGGTCAGACGGTAGTGGTAAAAGGGGAGGCCAAAAATTTTGCCGGTAATCCCGTGGACGGTGCGACAGTCAACTATCGGGTGGTGCGCAGAGTCCGTTACCCCTGGAGATCGTGGTGGCGCGGTACAGCGGCATCCTCCGCTACCCAGGAAATTACCCGGGGTCATACCGCCACCGACGCACAGGGAGGCTTCCAGATTTCTTTCAACGCCGCTCCGGATTTATCTGTTTCAGCGGACGATCTGCCGGAATACCAGTTTGAAGTACACGCGGATGTGGTGGATATCACCGGAGAAACCCACAGCGCCCAGCGCAGTGTAATGGTAGGCTATCGCGCACTGCATCTGACAAGCCAACTGCCGGAAGAAATCGACCGACAGGTGACCTCGAAAGTAGTCGTGCAGGCTACTAATCTGGATGGCCAGGCTGTGGACGTTCTGGGTACGGTACAGCTTTTCCGCCTGGCAGCGCCCGCCAACTGGTTTACCCAGCGTTACTGGGAACTGCCCGACCGCCAAACCATTCCCGAAGCCGTATTTAAAAAAGAATTTCCCTGGTTCGCTTTTGGAAAAGAAGACGATCCGGCTACCTGGGAAAAAGGAGCCGCCGTATGGAACACATCCTTCCATACCGGGCAATCCGATACAGTCCCTGTTCCTTTTGCGTCGTTTTCAACAGGCTACTATTTGCTCGTGCTTCAGGCAACGGATGCCGATGGGCAAGCAGTGGAAAAGCAATATTTCTTCCAGTTGTTTGATGCGGCAGCAAAAATAGGTCCGCAGCCCAAACCCGTGTGGGTAGCCTGGAACCAACCCGTTGCTGAACCCGGACAAACTGCCTCCCTTCAGCTTTTCAATGATAACAACCAGACCCCTGTGTTCGTGGAACTATGCCGTGGTCAGGAAATCCTGAAAGCCCTCTGGGTAAAACCCAATGGCTGGACGACGCTCGACTGGGTCGTGAGTGAAGCGGATAGGGGGAATATGTATGCTAGTGTGACGTATGTGCACCAAAACCGCGATTTTTCAGAGGCATTTACCCTGCAGGTACCCTGGACCAACAAGGACTTGCAAATTAGCTATGAGACATTTCGCGATAAACTGCTCCCGGGGCAACAGGAAGAGTGGCGTATGCGGATAAGCGGCCCCCTGGCAGAAAAGGTCAGCGCAGAGATGCTGGCAGCCATGTACGATGCCTCCCTGGATCAGTTTGTACCTCATTCCTGGCGTTTAAACTTGTTTCATTCCTATTCCTCTCCCAATATACGTTGGAATGCCCGCCTATTTGGTTCGATTTCTTCCTCATTGTACTTGTCGAAGGGGAAATATATTGATGCGGAAAAGATTTATCCTGCTTTCCGTTGGTTCGACTTCCCGAGCTGGGCAGTTATTTTCGATGCGAGCCCCGATACCTATGAGCAGGTGTCCACTCGGGTTCGTTCTAGTCTGGGAGAGTCCCGTGTTTTCCCCGCCCCCATGGCGCTGGCTGAATCACCGGCGGATCCGGTCAAAAAATCGATGATGGATTCAATGGATTCATCACCCATAGAAGCACCGACACCAGAAGCGCCTGTACTTCAGACCAGAACCAACCTCAACGAGACCGTTTTTTTCTTTCCCCAGTTGAAAACAGATGCATCGGGCGGGGTCATCCTAAGTTTTAAAATGAACGAAGCCCTAACTCGGTGGAAGTTCCTGGCATTGGCGCATACCAAGGACTTGCAGTCGGCCTACAGCGTCCGGGAGGTCGTGACCCAAAAGGACCTCATGGTTTTTCCGAATGCCCCTCGTTTTCTGAGAGAACGGGATGAGCTGGTCTTCGCAGCGAAGGTGAGCAACCTCAGTGGAAAGCCTTTAAGTGGGAAAGCCCGGCTGGAATTATTCGATGCCGTTACCATGCAGTCGGTAGATAGCCTGTTTGGTAATAATCAGCCGTTGCTTACATTCGAAGTCGCAGCCGGACTGTCGGTGTCCGTTGCCTGGCCGATCCGGGTTCCCGCAGGTAAAGTGGGTGCGTTGACTTACCGGGTAAGTGCTGTTGCCGGTAATGTCGGCGATGCAGAGGAAAATACCCTGCCGGTATTGACTAACCGTATGCTGGTTACAGAAACCCTTCCCTTGTATGTGCGGGGCAAGTCCGAAAAATCATTTACCATGGAGTCGATGAAAGCCTCGCGGGAATCGGAGACACTGACCCCCTTCCGACTCAGCCTGGACTTTACCCCCAACCCTGCCTGGCTCGCCGTCAAGGCCTTGCCCTATCTGATGGAATATCCGTATGAGTGTTCCGAGCAACTATTCAGCCGTTATTTTGCAAATTCCTTAGCGGCTCAGGTGCTGGAAAAAACCCCGCGTATCAAAGCGGTTTTCGACCGCTGGAAAGGCACCGATGCCCTGGACGGCCAGCTGAGCAAAAACCAGGAACTGAAAGCTGCTTTGCTGCAGGAAACCCCCTGGGTGCTGGAATCACAGGCGGAAGAAACCCAACGACGAAATATTGCCCTATTGTTCGACCTGAATAGAATGGGCTATGAGCAGGGTAGGGCCCTGGATAAGTTAGCCAATAACCAGCTTGAATCGGGCGGGTTCCCTTGGTTTGCCGGAGGCCCGGAAAGCTGGTATATCACGCAGTATATCGTGAGCGGCCTAGGCAAACTGCGCTATCTCGGTGTAAACCATCCTGCTGTCGCGCATGAAATTTGGAAAAATGGGCTGCGTTTTATCGACCAGCAGTTGCTCCAGGAGTACCATCGCCTGTTGAAGGAAGTGGAAGAGGGAAAAACGACCCTGGACAAGGACCACCTCGGCAGCTTGTCGGCACATTACCTCTATGCGCGTTCGTTTGCGAAGGACGTTACCTGGTCGCCGGAGGTGGACACCGCTATGGCTTATTATATCAGTCAGGCCATTCAGTATTGGAATCAGCGAGGTTCGATGGAACAGGCTATGCTGGCCCTGGCGTTGCATCGATTTGGCAAAACGGAGGCAGCCCTCCGTATTCTCGCCTCTTTGCGGGAACGTGCCCTGCATTCCGACGAAATGGGCATGTACTGGAAAGCACCCCGCGGGTTTTACTGGTATCAGCGCCCCACGGAGTCACAGGCGATGTTGATAGAAGCCTTTGATGAAATTGGAAAGAACGCAGCGGAGCTCGACGAGCTGAAGCTATGGTTGCTCAACCAAAAACGAACAAGCGACTGGGAGACTACCACCGCTACCGCAGAAGCCATTTATGCGCTGTTTCGCACCGGGGCGGGTGCCAACTGGCTTGCCAGCGACCAACCGGTGTCAATTCAGTTCGACAACGCACGGCACAAAAAGCAGATAGCTGAAAAAATTGGGCAGGCCGTGCAACAGGCAGAGGCAGGTACGGGCAGCTTCAAGGTGAGCTGGCAGGAATCAGAGATTGAGCGCGGTATGCACACCATTACCCTGAAAAATCCAAACCCTTCCGTAGCATGGGGGGGCTTATACTGGCAGTATTTCGAGGATTTAGATAAAATTACCACCTTCGAGGAAACACCGCTCACCCTGAAAAAAACGCTGTACCGCGAAGAAAATAGCGACCGGGGCCCGGTGTTGTATCCATTGGATGAAAAGACCCCGCTGCACCCCGGCGATAAGGTCGTGGTTCGCCTGGAGCTGCGCGTAGATCGGGATATGGAATATGTACATCTGAAAGACATGCGTGCCAGTGCGCTGGAACCTATTCATGTATTGAGCGGCTACCGCTGGCAGGGTGGCCTCGGCTATTATGAAAGCCCCGGTGACCTGGCGACCAATTTCTTTATCGATTACCTCGGGAAGGGAACCTACGTTTTTGAATACCCCCTGCGCGTTACCCAGAAAGGGGCATTCTCCAATGGCATATCGAGTATTCAGTGTATGTATGCGCCGGAGTTCAGCAGTCATAGCCAAGGGATTCGGATAGAGGTGCGATAGCGCATTTTTATCGGAAAGGGAATGCAGCGTCGTCGATAATTTTGGCGCGCCATCCCAAACGCAGGTACCTTTAACAGATAAAATCGGGCTTATTCCGGCCGAGAGGTCAGACAAAACCAGAAACAATGCGAAAGACAATTCAAAAACTGGCCATAGAAACAATAAAAAAGAAAGCTATGAGTGAATTTAGCGGAGGGACAGACAAGTCCAATCATGCGGATACCGTTATTCGGAATCACGTAGTCTGGTCGATGGGAGCCGGCTTTATTCCGGTGATTATTGCAGATGTATTTGCCGTGACGGCGCTCCAACTCGACATGATACGCCAGCTTTGCCGGGTCTATGGCGTGGATTTTGCAGAGACACAGGGAAAAGCTATCGTTACCTCGCTGACGAGTGCGACCATCGCGCGCATTACGGCCAGCAGCGTAACCAAAATGATTCCGGTTGTAGGCTCTATGCTGGGCGGTGTGACCGTATCAGTATTTGCCGGTGCATCTACGTATGCCTTGGGGCAGGTATTCAAAAAACATTTTGAAATGGGGGGGACTATCCTGGATTTTGATACCGCCCGCCTGAAGAAATTGTACCAGGAGCAGTTTGAGAAGGGCCGGAAAATCGTGGAAGACCTCGCCAGGCAGTCCAAAGACCAAAGCGGGGTGAGCGATCCGATTGTGGTGGATATCCAGCCACAAGCCCCTGCTGCTGAGCCCCAGGAAACAGTTCAAACACCTGACATACGCACAGATGTAGTAGCGCAGCTCAAGGAACTAGCTGCATTGAAGGCACAAGGCGTGCTGACAGAGGAAGAATTTGCACAGATGAAACGCAAACTGATAGCGGGTTAAGGTTCCCAGCGCGCCTGGGGTGCTACCTCCTGGGATGCAAATTCACCGTGCAAAAACTTATAGTATCCGACAATGCCGATCATAGCGGCATTGTCGGTGCAGTATTGGAGTGGGGGAATATAGGTGTTCCACCCGCGTTTTTTTCCCTCGGCCAATAAGGCTTCTCTCAATCCGGAATTAGCAGCTACGCCGCCGGCGAGAGCGATTTCCGTTATGCCCGTTTCCTTGGCCGCCTTCGTCAATTTGCGCATCAGGATGCGTACAATCCGATCCTGCACCGAAGCGCAGATGTCTGCCAAAGCCTCTTCCAGGAACGAAGGGTTTTCTTCTTTTTGTTTGCGCAAAAAATAAAGGATAGAGGTTTTTAGTCCGCTAAAGCTAAAGTCCAGCCCGGGTATTTGTGGTTCGGGAAATGAAAAGCGCGGGGTGCCATTGCGGGCCAACTGGTCGATGATAGGCCCGGCAGGGTAGTCGAGACCCAGCATCTTACCTGTCTTGTCAAACGCTTCCCCAGCGGCATCGTCTAGGGTTTGGCCGATTATTTCGAGGTGTAGGTAATCATGCACGCGCATAATTTGAGTATGGCCACCAGAAACGACCAAACAGAGGAAAGGAAAAGAAGGTGCCGGTTGGGTGGCAAAGTGCGCCAGAACGTGCGCATGAATATGGTGTACATCCAGGAGCGGAAGATTCCTGCTCAAAGCCAGGGCTTTGGCAAAAGAAACACCTACCAGGAGTGAACCAATCAAGCCGGGGCCTCGAGTAAACGCCACCGCACTCAATTCTTCCAGCCGAACGCCACCTTGCCGCAGGGCAGCATCTACCACCGGCACGATGTGCGCCTGATGTGCTCTGGAGGCTATTTCAGGTACTACGCCACCGTATTGCCGATGGACCTCCTGGCTAGCCAGTACATTGCTCAACACAGCTCCATCGCGGATAAGCGCAGCGGACGTGTCGTCACAGGAGGATTCAATTGCCAGAATTGTTACAGCCATTTTTGTTTTAATGCCGAAATGGTTCTATTTTCCGCCCGAAAAATAATCCAACTATACTTTGTAACACAACCAAAATGTCAAAAACCTCATCTAAGACAACAAAAGAGGGTGGAACGCTCGGCTCGGAAGGGTTCAACACCTGCGTTATTGCATCCGGGACAAAAATAGAGGGAAATTTTCAATCTGCCGAAAACATACGGCTAGACGGTGAAGTCATCGGGGATTTGACGTGTGAGAAAAAGCTGGTTCTCGGACCCGGTGGAAAAATCCACGGCAACGTATCGGCCCGTGAAGCCGTAGTGATGGGAACCATACTGGGGGACCTAGAGGTGGTAAGCGGTCTGATGTTGGACAAAACAGCCTGGGTGAAAGGAAAAGTACGTGCCGCTACCGTGGGAATAGAGGAAGGTGCTTTTTATACTGGAGCCTGTGCTACGACAAAGTAAATCATGCTAATAAGAAAAATGGCGCAAATAATGTTTCACTAAGTGCACGACTTTCCCTAAAATTGTGCACGAATCTTTTGCACCTGGCGTAAAACCTATTATTCTGTCAAAACCAACGAACAAATGAGATTAGTTATCAACCTGGTACTTTTAGCCATCATTGGTTTTCTGCTCTATGCAGTGGTTGGCACCATCCGCGAGCCAATCTTGTTTAAATCAGAAAAGGAGAGAAGAGAGCGCGTCGTCGTAGAGAAGCTCCGAAAAATTCGCACTGCACAGGAAGCTTACCGGGATATCACCGGTGAATTTGCGCCTAATTTTGACACGCTCAGTTATGTCCTTGAAAACGGGCAGTTCAAAGTAGTGCAGGTGTTCGGTGACCCCGACGACCCGAACTTCCAGGGTGAAATCACCTATGATACGCTGTATGTAGCAGCCAGAGACACCATGCTAAAAACGCTTGGGGTATCTGATTTCCATGAGTTGTCTCGCGTGCCTTTCGGTGAAGGAGCTGAGTTTGAAATCAATGCAGAAGTCATTGATTACCAGAAATCTAAAGTGCCAGTGGTTGAAGTGGGCGTACAGCGCAAGGTTTTCATGGGACGATTCGGCGATCCTAAATTCCGACGCTTCGACCAGCGTTTTGATCCGGAATCCCTCCTGAAATTTGGAAACATGTTTTCGCCAAACCTCTCCGGAAATTGGGAATAACGGTTCTGGACATAGAAGAGGATTTTTTTTCCTCCTTTCAGACTTCGTCTTCAAAACTGTCCATTCTGCTTGGAATGGACAGTTTTTGTTATGCTATATCCGATCATCTAAATCGCCTGTCCCTGGTGCGCAAGCTGCGCTTCCCGGCAGGTATGGCCGCAGCTATTCCTTCCATCGAAGCAGCGCATCCGCTCCTGGGCTTTCCATTTTACCAGGTGCATATTGCGCTGGCAACCCCTAATCAGGTACTGGTGCCAAACCGCTTGTACCGAGCAGGCCAGGAGGTGAGGTATCTGAGCCACGGGGTGGTTCCTTCCTCGACTACGGTGACACAGGCGGATTTCCTCGCCCCGGAAAATGCCTGGCTACTCTATGACGTGCAGGATTCGGTCGATACCTGGATAAACACCCTGTTCCCTGTAGCTACCCGTCAACACCTGCATACCGCATTATATACCGCGTTGCACAGCCGGGCAAAAGGGGTGGAATACTTTCTGGTAGCGCATATCTGGGAGGAAAATATGGTGGTTTTTCTATTTCAGGAAGAGCGCCTGGTTTTCCAAAATAGCTTTGCCTGCTCCATCGCCGATGATTTTCTGTATTTCTTGCTGTTGGTATGCCGTCAATTCAGATTGCGCCCCGAACGGCTCCATCTGCACTTGTCGGGTGGGGTAGCCCTGGAATCAGCAATTTATACCCTGTTGCACCGTTATTTTTTCGAAATTAGCTTCGTCGATTTAACCCACCCGTTGGACAAGGGCAGGCAGGCTCAGCCTTATCCTGCGCACTTCTTTAATGATGTGGCTATTTTACTCGGTTCATCCAACTAATCCACTGTATGCGCATAATTGGAGGTATTTTCAAAGGGAGGCGTTTTTCTCCTCCGGCTGACCACTGGCCAACCCGGCCCACGACGGATATTGCAAAAGAGGGGCTGTTTAATATCCTCAATAACCTGATTGATTTTGAAGATACGAAGGTGCTGGATATTTTCGGCGGTACCGGCAACCACAGCTATGAGTTTATTTCAAGGGGTAGCCAGCAGGTTACGTATGTGGACAAATTTGGCCCTGCCGTTGCGTTTGTTCGTCAAACGGCCCGGACACTCGGAATCGAAAGCCAACTGCGTATCATACGCGGAGATGCTTTTAAATTTATCGCCCAGTGCCCCGAAGATTTCGATTACATCTTCGCCGGTCCACCCTATGGTCTGCCCGAACTCGATACTATCCCCAATCTGATTTTTGAGCACCAGCTATTGCGGGCAGCGGGGATTTTTGTATTGGAGCACAACCCCCATCACCGCTTTGAAGACCATCCATTTTTTTGGCAGAAAAGGAGCTATGGACAGACCATCTTTTCCTTTTTTCAATATCCGCAGGCAGACCAAGCAGAAACGGAGTCTTCAGACGATGTGTCTTAATGGAAAATCATCTGCCTTTTCCCCGAAACATCGAAGCGAGGCCTATTGCCAATACCCTGAAAGCGGAAATGCCGGTCTTTCCCTTCGGAAAATCCTCAAAAAGCTATGCACTTCCTCCACCTACTCAGCTTCCTTCTGCTAATTGGTGTGGCTAACCCGGGTCGCACCCAACCACATCCACTGACCGGTTTCTGGACAGGCTACCTCACGCAGGAGGAAGGAGGCTATCGCCCTCGGTACCGATTCGAAATGACCCTGGAACAGTCCGGCAGTACGGTGACCGGAATCAGTTTTTCCCGGATCGATACCATATTCGCCGAAATGAAGGTAAAGGGCACGATTTCTGGGAATACCCTGCAGTTTAGCGAAACGGGTTTGTCGCGCTTTTCCCCACTAAAAAATATGTCGTGGTGCCTGAAATCAGGCCAGCTGCAGTTGAGCCAGAAAGGAAAGCACTGGGTGTTGGAGGGAAGCTGGCACGGAAAATCCGCAGAGGGTGCCTGCGTGCCGGGAAAGATTTATCTGGTGAAAAGTACCCCTAGAGCCTGAGGCGCTGATTTTTCCCTGAAATAAAAAGATTCCTTCTAAAAACACTACCTTTGTACCTGTATCTGGTGGGGTTTGCTCCCGTATAATTACATAACCCAAACATGAAAAACATCATCGAACTCATTCAATCAGAAGTGATTGATGTCGTGCATGCGAATTATGGTGTCCGTTTGAATCCAACGGAAATCAACCTGACACCGACCCGAAAGGAATTTACAGGCGACTTCACGCTGGTTGTATTCCCCTTGACCCGACATATCAAAAGTAAGCCGGAAGACCTGGCTGCCTCGCTGGGTAGCCTCCTGGTGGCGCGCCTCCCATATATTCAGGATTTTAATGTCATCAAAGGCTTCCTGAACCTCGTCATTTCAGCGCAGTACTGGTTGGAGTTTTTGGAGCATATACACGCGGATCTGGAGTACGGACGGTTTCCCAGAAACGGCCATAAAGTACTGGTTGAGTCCTGTTCCCCCAATACGAATAAGCCGCTTCACCTCGGACATGTGCGAAATATGCTCCTCGGCTGGGCCATGTACAAGATTATGGACGCAGCCGGGTATGATGTGGTTCGCGCACAGATTATCAACGACCGGGGGATTGCCATCTGTAAAAGTATGTTGGCCTGGCAAAAATTTGGAGAAGGAAAAACCCCAGAGTCCACCGGAATCAAAAGTGACCACTTTGTAGGTGATTTTTATGTCCGCTTTGAACAGGCATTCCGCGAGGAGTATGCTGCCTGGCAGCACACCTCGGTCGCCGCAGACTGCCTCCAGGCAAAAGCGAAGGAAGGGCAGTCTCCCGAATCCTTTTTCAAGGAATTCAAGGATACCTATTTTAATGAATACAGCTCCCTTGGCCGCGAAGCCCGGGAGATGCTCCTGAAATGGGAAGCCGGAGACGAACCAACGCTCGCCCTCTGGAAACAAATGAACGCATGGGTGTACGCCGGCTTCGACCAGACCTATCGCGCGATGGGGGTAGCCTTCGACAAGCTGTACTACGAATCAGAAACCTACCTGCTGGGAAAGGATACTATTGAAAAAGGATTGGCAGAGGATGTCTTTTACCGACTGGAGGACGGCTCCGTTTGGATTGACCTGGAAGACGTCAAACTCGATAAAAAACTGGTTTTGCGCCGCGATGGTACCTCCGTATATATCACGCAGGATATCGGTACCGCCCAGCTTCGGTATCGCGATTTCGGTACAGACCACATGGTCTATGTGGTGGCCGATGAGCAAAACTACCATTTCCAGGTGTTGTTTGAGATTATGAAGCGCCTGAAGGAGCCGTATGCAGCCGGTTTGTTCCATCTGTCGTACGGCATGGTCGAACTGCCTTCCGGTAGGATGAAGTCGCGCGAAGGCACGGTAGTGGATGCAGACGACCTGATGGAGGAAGTCATTCGCGAGGCGGCCGCGAATACAGGAGAACGGGATACCATGTCGGATTTGAGTGCGGAGGAACAGCAGCGCATTATTCGTCAGATTGGATTGGCAACGCTCAAGTTTTATCTGGTGAAGGTGCATCCGAAGAAGAAAATGATATTCGATCCGAAGGAGTCGGTAGATTTGCAAGGACAGACTGGCCCTTATGTCCAGAACGCGTTCGTACGGGTACAGTCGGTGCTCCGAAAAGTAGCACAGGATAACCTACAGCAAGCCCGGGAGTACAGCACCTTTTTTCCCGACGAAAAAGAACTGGTGGTTCAGTTGTACCAATATCCGGAGGTCATCCGGGAGGCGGCCAGAGAGTACGACCCGTCGGCAGTGGCCAACTACTGTTTCCATTTGGCCAAATCCTACCATCGGTTTTATCATGAGCGTTCTATTCTTCGCGCCGAGAGCGAAGCAGCCCGCGCATTCCGTCTGCAACTGAGCCTGGCGGTGGCGCATACCCTGAAGTCGGGTATGGACTTGTTGGGCATCGAGATGCCGGATAGGATGTAATTAATCAAAAAAGAATCAGCAACTGTATGCATACCGAAGAACCCAAGGAAGAAAAATCGCTCAACTTTATCGAGCAAATCATCGAGGAAGATATTGCGAATGGCAAGCACGCGGGTAGGGTACATACCCGTTTCCCTCCAGAACCGAATGGCTACCTGCACATCGGCCACGCCAAGGCCATGACCGTCAACTTCGGACTGGCTAAAAAGTATGGCGGCCTCTGCAACCTGCGCTTCGATGATACCAACCCCGTAACAGAGGACGTAGAGTACGTGGACAGCATTCAGCGCGACGTGCAGTGGCTTGGCTTTCAATGGGCCAATGTGTTTTATGCTTCCGACTACTTTCCCAAACTCTATGCCTTTGCTGTTCAGCTGATTAAAGCAGGCCTGGCATACGTCGATGACTCTACGCCCGAAGAAATCGCCGCTATGAAGGGCAGCCCCACCCAGCCCGGTACCGAAAGCCCATACCGACTGCGCAGCGTGGAAGAGAACCTCGCGTTGTTTGAGCAAATGAAAGACGGGGCATTCCCAGACGGCAGCAGGGTGCTGCGCGCCCGTGTGGATATGAGCTCGCCGAATATGCACATGCGGGATCCTGTCCTCTATCGGATTAAGCATGCCCACCATCACCGTACCGGAGATACTTGGTGTATTTATCCAATGTACGATTTTGCACACGGGCAAAGTGATTCTATCGAGGGGATTACCCATTCCCTGTGTTCCCTGGAATTTAGGCATCACCGCCCTTTATACGACTGGTTTATTGCGCAGCTCAACATCTTCCCCTCGCGGCAAATCGAGTTTGCCCGGATGAACGTGGCGTATATGATTACCAGCAAGCGCAAACTGCTCAAACTGGTGCAAGAAAAATTTGTCGGCGGATGGGATGATCCTCGCATGCCAACCATCTCAGGTATGCGCCGAAGAGGGTATCCACCCGCTTCTATCGTGAATTTCTGCGAGCGCGCCGGAGTGGCCAAACGCGATAATGTGATAGAAATCGAGTTGCTCGAATTTTCTGTGCGGGAAATACTGAACAAGCAGGCGTTGCGGGCCATGGCGGTACTGGATCCGCTCAAAGTTACGATTACCAACTTTCCGGAAGGCCAGGTGGAATATGTAGAAACCGAAAACAATCCGGAAGAACCAGAAACGGGTACCCGCCTTATCCCATTTTCTGCTCAGTTGCTGATTGAGCGGGAGGATTTTATGGAAACGCCTCCCAAGAAATTTTTCCGCTTGGCTCCCGGACAAATGGTCCGGCTCAAGAGCGCGTATATCATCCGCTGCGATGAGGTGCTAAAGGATCCGCAGAGTGGTGAAGTCACCGAATTGCGTTGTACGTATTTCCCCGAAAGCCGATCCGGGAATGATACCAGTGGCCTCAAAGCAAAAGGCGTGCTGCATTGGGTCAGTGCCCCGCACGCCATCGATGCGGAGGTTCGCTTGTACGACCGGCTATTTACGGATCCAACCCCTACCGAGCACGAGGGAAAGGATTACCTCGAGTTTTTTAATCCCCATTCCCTGGAAATAGTGCCGAACGCCAAGGTTGAACCTGGGTTGAAGGACGCGGTACCCGGACAGTCCTACCAGTTTCTGCGAAAAGGGTATTTCTGTGCCGATGAAGATTCCACACCCTCCAGACCTATCTTTAATCTTACCGTCACGTTGAAAGACACCTGGGCAAAAACAGCAGATAAGGAAGCTACACCGGCCTCATAATCGAATTGGATGGAAACAGAACGCCTCATTCTTAGCCCACAGCGTTTTCCGCTGACTATCGACCGATTGTGCTATCAATTGGCCGAAGTATTCGACGATTTCTCGGATACTTGTCTGATTGGCATACAGCCCAGGGGCGTTCCACTGTCTGACCGTATTTACCGTAGGCTCATCGACCACCTGGGGGTAGAGGCTATTGCCTACGGAAAGCTGGATATCACCTTTTATCGGGACGATTTCCGCCGCAGGGAACGCCCACTGGAGGCCAGCGTTACGGAAATGGATTTTTTGCTCGAAAACAAACGCGTCATCCTGGTGGATGATGTACTTTACACCGGCCGGACAGTACAGGCCGCCCTCACGGCCCTCAACCATTATGGCAGGCCCCGGACGGTGGACTTGCTCACGCTGGTAGATCGCCGCTTTAACCGACATTTGCCTATTCAGTCCACCTTCACCGGTATTCAGGTGGACGCTCTGGATGCCGCATACGTCAAAGTGGAATGGAATAGGGCAGAAGGCGGGGATTGCGTCCGCCTTTATTCCGATAAAAAACAGGTACAAGGATGAATAGCATCACCCAACAACTCAGTACCCGGCACCTGCTTGGAATCAAGGATCTGACAGCAGAAGACATTCAGCTGATTTTCCATACGGCGGATAGTTTCAAAGAGGTGATCAACCGACCAATTAAAAAGGTGCCCTCTCTGCGCGACCTTACCATAGCCAACCTCTTCTTTGAGGACTCAACCCGAACCCGTATTTCCTTCGAATTGGCGGAAAAACGACTCTCTGCGGATGTACTCAATTTCTCCGCTTCCTCCTCCTCCGTAAAAAAAGGAGAAACCCTACTGGACACCGTCAACAACATCTTGTCGATGAAAGTCGATATGGTGGTGATGCGGCACCCGGCACCCGGCGCGTGTAAATTCCTCGCACAGCATATTCAGGCAAATATTGTCAATGCCGGAGACGGTACCCACGAACACCCCACCCAGGCTTTACTCGATGCCTTTTCGATGCGCGAGCGATTGGGTGAGCTCAGCGGTAAAAAAGTAGTCATTTTTGGCGATATACTCCACTCCAGAGTAGCGTTGAGCAATATCTTCGCTTTGCAAAAACTTGGTGCCAAGGTACGGGTATGTGGACCACCTACCCTCATTCCGAGATATATCCACCAGTTGGGGGTAGAAGTGAGCTACGATGTACGCCAATCCCTTGCCTGGTGCGATGTAGCCAACGTACTTCGGATCCAATTGGAACGACAGCAAATTAAGTACTTTCCTTCGCTCCGGGAATACGCACAATATTTCGGCATCAATAAGGCCCTGCTGGATGAGGTCGATCACGAAATCCTCATCATGCACCCCGGCCCCATAAACCGAGGGGTGGAGATAACCAGCGATGTGGCCGATTCGCCGCATTCCATCATCCTCGACCAAGTGGAAAATGGAGTAGCCGTACGCATGGCCGTACTGTACCTGCTGGCAGCCCGAAAGGAAGGGTAAATCCGGGAGCGATAAAACACCTGTCAGCCATTTTGCGTTTACAGCATGTTCAACCTTTTTTTAGCTTATTTTAGGGTGGCACCGCCCCCCGTTTCACCGGTGAATTGAATGAATGCCATGAGATTTTTAATGCTGATTTCCGCTTTCCTTTTCGCTGCCGTATGTTCCACCAACATACACGCTCAGTCTGGTTATTCCATCCAGGTTCGTATCGATGGCTTCGAACAAAAGGAGTTGTATCTCGGATATTACCTGGGGGATAAACAGTATCTCCGGGATACCGCCGTCCAGGATGCCAAAGGCAATTATATTTTCTCCGACACCGCCGCGCTTCCAGCAGGGGTCTATATCCTCGTGCTGCCTCCTGAGAACAACTTTTTCCAGATTCTGATTCCGGAAAAAGGGCAGCATTTCAGTATGCAGACCAAGCTGGATCAAATGACCGAACAGATTCAGTTCAAGGGCTCCCCTGAAAATACCGCTTTTTATAACTATCTGAACTACCTCTCCGAGCGGAACAAAGAAGCCGACCCAATAAATAAAGCCCTGGAGGCCAGTCAGGATACCGTAGAAAAAACCAGGCTCCAAAAGACCCTGACCGCACTGGGTGAAAAAGTTAAAACCTACCAGCAAGCCTTCGTCAAGGAACATTCCCCGATGCTAGTAGCCCGAATCGTCAAGGCCAACCTGAATACGGATATTCCGGAGTTCGAGGGTAGCGAATCGGAGCGGCAGCTGAAAATGTTGTACTTCCTCCGGGCGCATTATTTCGACCATCTGGATTTGGCCGACCCGGCGATGCTTCGTACGCCCTTTCTGTATGAAAAAATAGACTACTTTATCAATAAGCTGCACTATCAGCACCCGGATTCCATCGCAGTAGCCCTGGATACGGTGATTGCCCGCCTTCGGCCGGCAGAGGAATCCTTCAAATTTTACCTGGTGCAGTTTCTAAATGCATACGCCCGCTCTACCTATGTCGGAATGGACGCCGTGTATGTCCACCTGGTGGAAAAATATTATGCCATGGGCGATACGCCCTGGGTTGAAACAGAACAACTGAATAAGATTATCGAAAATGCCAAAACGCTCAAGCCTATCCTCATCGGGAAAATAGCGCCAGATATCGAAATGCAAAAACAAGATGGCTCCAAAATACGGCTGTCATCGGTGAAATCACCGTTTACTATCCTGTATTTCTGGCGCTACGACTGCGGGCATTGTAAAGAGCAAACGCCTATTGTCAAGGAATTCTATGAGAAATTCAAAGACAAGGGGGTCAGGATTTTTGCCGTGTGCGTTAAATTCCGGGATGAGGTGGCCGATTGCTGGAAATATATCGATGAGAACGGAATAGGCGACTGGATTCATACCGTGGATCCCTACCTCGCTTCGCGCTATTATACGTTGTACAATGTAAAAACTACCCCCCAGGTCTATATCCTCGACAAAGACAAGAAAATTCTTTCCAAAAATATCAGCGGGGAGCAGTTGGAGGAGGTAATGAATCAAATCCTCGAGTCAGAGCATCTGAACCACTAACGCGGGCTTTCCACCAACGACCTTTGGTCATCTCAGGGAATAAAAGCAGATAGAAAATTCTTCGCCGACAGCGAAGAATTTTCTATTTATACCCCCTCCGACTCGGCGCATTCTTTTTTACTCCAATAAGAGGCCAACAAGGAGCCACTGATATTCATAATCGGGCCAAAAACACTGGGTGCTAATCCGGTAGTTCCTACCATCCCCATCCCTTTGGCGATGGCAGAAGCCAGCCCGGCATTCTGTAGCCCTACCTCAATGGCGATGGTGCGCGCGTCGCGCTCGCTTTGCCTAAGGAGGCGAGCAAACCAGTATCCAAGTACATAGCCCAGGCTATTATGAATCAACGTGATTCCTATGAGCGCCAGTCCAATATGCAGTAGGTGCTCCCTGCCCGTGGCCGTGATTACTACAATAATAAGCGCAATTCCAGCCATAGATACCGGCGGCATCCATCGATCCAGCCATTGCGCCCTTCCCGCAAATACCTTGTTGAACAGTAACCCCGCCGCAATAGGAAGCAGCACAATCCGCGCCATATCGAGCATCATTGCCTGAACGTTAATTTCGATATACGTTCCTGCCAGGATTTTCATGAGCATCGGGGTAATGAATGGACCGAGCAAGGTAGTGCAGGCGGTGAGGGTAACCGACAGCGCTACATTGGCCTTGGCTAAGTAGGCCATCACATTGGAGGCGACCCCGCTGGGCGAACAACCGACAAGGATGATTCCTGCCGCAATCTCGGGTTCGAGCTTACTCGAAGAAGCCAACAGAAAACCAATCCCCGGCATAATCAAAAATTGGCTGGCGACTCCTACCAGCACGCCCGTCGGTTTTTTGACGATACTCTCGAAATCGGATACCCGCATGGCTGTTCCCATCCCAAACATAATGAGCTGCATTAAGGGAATGATCAAGCTACTCAGCGAGAAAGTGCCCCAGCGCAAAAAAAGCTGAGGAAAATACATCGCTGCCGCTACCGCCGCGAGAATGATGACGGGAAATACATAGCCTTTCAGCATCGGGATACGGGAAAAACCCGTCGCCAGCAGCAGGAACGCCGCCACTGCACTCGCACCCGATAAGGTTAGGTTGGCCCGATACGCTAGCCAGCCAGCTAATACCAACAAAATAACCGGAATATACAGTAGTAATCGGTGGGTGCTATTTTCCTGTTGCATGATGGGCGCTTTTAGGTTTTTAGGTGATGGTATAGCAGGGCAATCTTGTAATCTTACGCACGATACTCAAAGATAGTAATCCCAGTCTGTAATGGCTAAAGTGCGGTATTTTCTCGGGCTGGAATATTCGGCGTGTGTCGGACAGCACCTGGTTCGTTTTGCATTTTGTTAGGTAGTATGGATGGAAAATGATTTTTGGCAAATAGATTTGCAACTGGGGAATAATTTAATAACTTTGTTTTTCAAAGTACTTTTAAATGAGTAATGAGGAAAATTACATGCGGGACCTAGTAGAGATACGGTCGATGATGGAACGGTCATCGCGCTTTCTTACCTTATCGGGATGGGCAGGTATATCGGCAGGGCTATATGCGCTGGCAGCCAGCTACGTGGCTGTTGCCGTGTTTGATTTTAGTCCTGGGGTTGCTCCGGTCACGTTGGAGGAACGCGCCCGATGGTTTCCGGTACTTGGCCTGGCGGCCGGCACCTTGTTGCTTGCCCTCGCTACGGCGGTATGGTTTTCTTATCGCAAGGCACAGGTAAAGGGGGAGAAGGTATGGACAGCTACGCTCCGCCGGATGCTGGAGCAAATAGCGATTCCCCTTATTTCAGGTGGTATGGTGTTGCTGGTATTCTGGTCACGGGGTTTGATAGGATGGATAGCACCGCTGTCATTGGTTTTTTACGGACTCGCTTTGTACAGTGCCGGCAAATTTACGTATAGTGAAGTCAAGTGGATGGGGCTGGCTCAGTTATTGCTGGGCTTGTTGGCTTGCCTTTTTGTAGAGTATGGGCTATGGTTCTGGGCGGCAGGTTTTGGCGTGGTTCATATTGTATATGGGGTTTACATGTACACTAAATATGACCAGTGAAAGACACGATCAGCGATATGAATAAGGCTTTTGAGAGCCGTATCAAACTGGGGATAATGTCTGCCTTGGCTATGCACGTCTCTCTGGATTTCAATGCCCTCAAAGAATACCTGGATGTCACAGACGGCAACCTGGCCAGTCACTTAAAAACCTTGGAGAAAGAGGGTTTTGTAGGGGTAGAAAAGTCTTTTATCGGAAAAAAGCCCAATACCCGATACGCTATGACGGACGTGGGAAAAAAGGCGTTTGAGGATCACCTGAAAGCGTTAGAGGCGCTGATAAAAGCACACCGGGAATAGTGCTTTTTATGCGCCACGCTCTCCTCTGAGGCGCGGGCTAAGGGAACGCTGGCGCATGGTCAGGTCGTTGTTTTGAGCAAAGGGATGCCGTTGTTCGATGCCGGGCGACACCCCTTTTCTCTGTACTAAACAATCTCAAGCACCTCTTCCAGCGGAATTCTTCTTCGGGAACCATACAGGCCTCCTTCTGTGCCTTTCCCTACGGCGATAACCATACAAATTTCTGCCTGGCGGGGTAGTCCGAGCGCTTTGCGCATACGCAGGCGGTCGATTCCCTCCATGGCACAGGTGTCGTACCCCTCCGCGGTAATGGAGAGCATGAAATTCTGGGCAGCCAATGCGCAGGATTTATGGAGTACAACCCGTTGATCGCCTTTTCCACCATGGCGCATCATGGGTTTAGTTAGGCCGAGCACGATAGAAATGATTCGCCGAAACAGGCTGAAAAAGCCAAATGGATCGCGCTTATAGGCGAGTGGCATTAGTTTGCCGTAGTATCGGCGCATCAATGCGAGCCGTTTGGAATGACCGGCATTCAAGGGATCCTTCTCGTTCTGTTCCAGGTTCCAGGTGGCATGTCGCTGCCACCAATCTCTGCGGGTAACAAAAACGACGAGATGGGAAGCGGTTTTGGCGGCGTTCTGTCCAAGACACAAGGGCAGCAGCTCCCGGCGTTTTTCCTCTGATCGCACCCAAATGAACTGCCAAAGCTGCATATTACTGCTGTTTGGCGCCCAAATTGCGCGTTCCAGACTTCGCTGGATTACATCATCCGGGGTAGGGGTATCCTGATCAAATTTGCGGTTGGAGCGGCGCGTGTGTATGATTTCATGGAGCGTCTCAGCAGATGCAGGTTGTGTCATATATAAGGTTGATTTTCTAGCTTTTAAACCTGGATTCCGGGCAAACGGCAGGCGTAGTACGGCGTATTCCGCTTAGATGTTCGGATACTAACCATCATTTGTGACAAATATCATTTTCCTTTTCGGATTTATCCGGGAAATTTGAAAATAAAATTTGGTGCCATGGAAAATTTGAACGCTATTGGATTGGATGCACAAAAAGCCCGGCAGTTGGCTACAAAGCTCAATGGGTTACTCGCCAACTATTCTATCTTTTATCAGAATGTAAGGGGGTTTCACTGGAATATTCGCGGTGAAAAATTTTTTGAACTGCACCTCAAGTTTGAAGAACTATATGCTGACCTGCTTTTGAAGATAGACGAAATTGCAGAGCGTATCCTCACGCTTGGACATACGCCGGCGCATAACTACTCAGATTATATGCAGGTGGCGCAGGTCGTCGAGAGTAAACAGATTTCCGACGGCATCGAAGCTGTTCGGAATATCCTCGACGCTTTCCGTACGGTAATTACGTTACAGCGCGAGCTACTGGCCTTATCTTCTGATGCCAACGACGAAGGTACCAACGCCCTGATGAGCGACTACATCCGCGCACAGGAAAAGCTGGTCTGGATGTATTCCGCTTTTTTAGGCAACTAGGCACTTGTTAAAACAGTCCGCTGATATTCCCTTCCGCGTCGATATCCATCGCTTCTGCGGAAGGAATTTCGGGCAAGCCGGGCATGCGCATCATGTCTCCGAGTATCGGGATGAGAAATCCTGCGCCGGCGGCAATTTCGATTTCCCGCA
>Ga0172373_10003606_pt1 | contig 22515 bp, 22 predicted proteins | sample Lak10m_2_FD_114546 | JGI IMG/M metagenome (GOLD analysis project Ga0172373, IMG submission 114546) | Freshwater microbial communities from Kabuno Bay, South-Kivu, Congo - kab_092012_10m | ecosystem: Environmental > Aquatic > Freshwater > Lake | place: Democratic Republic of the Congo...
ACGCATTGCAGCGATTGAGTTGCTTACTGCCGCTCGCGCATTGGACTTGCGTGCACCTCTGCAACCTGGCCCAGTTACTAAGGCTGTTCGCGACCGATTACGTGCAACAGTTGCCGGCCCGGGCCCAGACAGGTATTTGTCGCCAGAGCTAGAGGCTGCGATGGTATTCGTGCAAAACGGTGGGGTCCTGAGCTAGTTAGTCAACACCTACTATTGGTGGCATGACCGCAGTATCGATCGCAAACATTGTTGAAAATTCAGTTGAATCAAACCGTTTTCCCTGGAAAATCGGGATTTTTTTATACACGATTTCCTACGGTTTCATGTTTGGATTCTTGGATGCGTATTTCTGGGATGATTGGCTTGTCAATTTTAAGCTCACAGATGCTGAGGCACATCAGTTTTGGAAAGACAACTTGGGGTTCTTTCCAACGAATCGATTTATAGAAATTTCGATACTGGATCGAAATCCAGTTCTATTCCACCTGCTGACTTTTGTCATTTTCTTCTTGATACCTGTAGTCGTTTTTTCAATCGCCAAATGCTTCAAAATGATCAGTCAAGAGCAGCGGTTTTACCTGTCGATTACTCTCCTTGTTCTGCCAATTAACTCGGCCCGAGTTTCAATGTCAGTTTTTAGGCTTTCATATTCCTTGTTGATTTTTCTTGTTGCATGGCTCGTATTGGTCCACCCTCGTACATCAAAGTACAAGTACCTTGCAACACCATTGTTCGCATTTAGTTTCTTGGCGCAACCGTTAATTACGTTTTTTGTGCTCCCATGCTTGCATAATTGGTATTTGGGGCATGTGAGGAATGGTGAACGGTGGAATGCAAAAACACTGTACACAGCCTCATATTTTGCAGTAGCGCCCCTCTACTTGTTCACTGCATGGGTGTTTAGCCCACCAGCAGAGGAGCGACGCGATTATTACACTCCCGGCTTATCTGGAGTTGTTCGATCACTCGTGATATTGCTTGCTGTGAGTTTGGTTTTTATCTGGTCTGTAAGTCGGAAACACAAGGACCAAGAACAATGGAAGACAAATGTGCTGTTTTCTCTTTCGTTTCTCTTCCTTGCTTTTGGAGCAGCCGCATACATTGCATCGGGGAGACTGGTAGATGTTTCGGAATGGATGCTGAATTTTGTTCCTCGAGCAAGCGATTGGGATTCACGGCACCAATTGCTATTAGGTGTTGGCATCGCTTTATTTGTGTCAACGCTATTGATGACAATTGAGAAATCGGTAAGGACCAGAGTTTTTGTCGGCATCATCGCCGTTTGCGTAGTTCTCAATTTCTCGATGATGCAGGGGTATTACTTTGACGCTCAAAAACAGAATGAGGTCGTTTCAATCTTGTCAAAGTTTGATGAAATTTCAGAATGGAAGTCGGTTGTAGTGGCTGACAAAGCGGACATTTACAATGCTCGCAACCGCGACATTCGATCTTATGAGTGGGAACAAATGATCGTAAAAGCAGGTGGAAATAAAGATGTTGCTGTCGTTACTTCCATTCAGCCTTGTTTGACGGAGCAAATTCAAGAATCTGCCGTGTTGCTACTTGTCGAATCAGGTCAAGGCCGTTTCACTTCAATCATTAAAGGCGGAGTCGGATTGACTATTGGTGTCAGGTCAGTGTCTATCTGTCCGTAATCTTCGGCGCATTTTGAATTGTCAATTGAGGGTTTCTCCGAGTTGCCTTCTTCTCGCTTCTTCACTTCAGCAGTCCACCGGTTCTAACTGCCCAGTTGACACGTTATAAACAGCGCCTGCAACAGAAACACCCTTTTGCAATAAAGGGTAGGCGCGAATCCGGGCAACATCTTCAACGAGTGCTCCTCGTTGGTTAGATACTGTGCGGAATTCAAGGCTGCTGGTGTCGACACCAAATTGATTTTTGATAGTTGCGTGAATGCTTGCTTCATCACCATTTGCCATTCGGCAATCAGTATGGGGCATTACCAACACTCGAACTACTCCAAGTAAGTAGGAGGCAAGAACCAAGGTTCTCAATACGTCATCAGTTACGCGTGCCCCAGCGTTGCGCAAAATCTTCGCGTCGCCTGCCTGCATGCCCACAGCAGCGAGTGGGCTTATACGCGAGTCCATGCAGGTAACAATTGCAAGACCTTTGAGTGCGGTACCAGTCAATTCTGAGTGCTGAAAACCAATGGAGAATTTTCGATTTGCGATCAGAAGGTCATTGAAGGCCTCTGTTGGAAATGAATAATCAGCAGCCACGACTTACAAGTTAGTTGTTGTTGTCAGATTCCTCAGGAAGGCATAATTGCCAAACTGCAGCTAAAAACATGCCAAAAGCCAGCGAACCTAAACCCCATACAAAGTAGGGACTTATTGAGGTGTCCCACCACCACCGACCTTCTTGGCCAAACCCTTTGAATGTTCCGGTAGTGCCGAGACCAAAAGTGATAAAGCGGTCCATGTTGGAGTACAGGGCAACTGAGTGAGCAATGCTTAACAAAACTGTTCCACCTATTCTGAAATGCTTTTTGAGGAAAAGCTTGTCGCTATCACGTGATGTAAGGGTTGTGATGCCAAGTAGCACAGCAACCATCCCCATGATGTAACGAGGTGCAACCATGTCGCCAACAAGGTAGCGACCAATATTTTGCTGCTGGTATACAGCTCCAAGAATTGCTAGTGCAATCAATGACGCAGAGAACACCTGCAGGCGATTTGGCTTGATGAAAGCGACAACGAGCGAACCTAATGCGATTGACAATCCGATATATCCAACCACTGGAGGCGTTGAAGGGAAAAGTCCTCCTAATCCACCCCATGCTGTATCAATACCAAAAACCCCAACAGGGAACTCGATTAGGTGAACTAATAGGTAGATCAAGTATTGAAATGTTTCAAAGCCAGAACTGTTACCAATTGGATTAAGAGAAAATGCCGATCTGATTCGGTAACTTCGCTCCATCAGCACGATGAGCAACCCAATAGAAGCCAAAGCAGTAATGGCTATGTGTCGCACTTTCACCCACTTGAATTCATGATTTGCAATCAGAAACACAGCGAGACTCGTGACAGCAAGAAAAACACGACTGTCCCATCTTGAAAAGAGACCAATCAACAAGGTGAGCAAGTACATCCCAAACACACTGCTTAGTCGCCAAATGTTCTGTCGTGCAGTGTAGATACTCTGCAGAAGTAGATACAAGAAAATCCAATTTGTGGCAATGCTAAGAAACGACCAACCTGTCGGATTGATTGAAGAAATGAAGAAAAATCCATGTGGATTGAGCACCGGTATCCATGAAACGACTAGCGCGAACCTGAGTTTTCTTGGTGCAAGAACCAGTGCTGAAAGGATGATTGAAGCAGCCAGAAAACCATTGAAAATGCGCATAGATAGAACACTTTGATTCGGATTCTCCGAAACAAACAGATTCAAGACCTTGTACATACCATTTGGGTAGTCAGACCTGCCAAATGATGCAACTTGCTCACTTTTATTCTCGGATTGCGAAATACATGACGCATTTTGAAAGTTTGGATTCCAGTAGCAATTGGGAGAAATGTAAGGAACTCGAACGGTAAGCGCTTCGCCTTCTTGAGAGACAATTTCACATTGATCCGATGCATTTGCTGCACACCAGATTTGTGATGAGTGGTACGCATCGTCAGGAGCAGATCCCAATGGAGAACTGACAGACCATGAAACGAATGTCGCAAGTAAGGCAATAAAAATGACAACAAACAATAAATACTGCCGTGTCCTAAAATCTCCAATGGAATGCCAGGGTTTACGGTTCATGCTGCGCAATCAAAAGCAAACATTACTGATCGCTCTTTGGGTCCTGAAGCAGAGCCAAAGCCTGCGCAAGTGCAGCAATTCGCTTTTCGAGGTATCGAAATTTTGAAAACGAGTAACCGATATACGTAATTAATGTCAATACTGTGACGTATAGAAGAAGGTCAACTCCACGATCTATGCCAATAACGTCTGCCATTGATTGCCAGATGCCTGGAAAAATGATCGAGAATCCGACGAGTGAAGGGAATGTAAAGAGCATCAGCGAACGCAAAGCCCGCGAACGCGATCCGAGAGATCTCGCAAGCACGATAAAGGCCGGTATAAACAGCAAGACAAGAAAAAAGCGAATGACGAGCACGTTTACCCCCAAATCAGATCTAAAACTATGTTAACGCTATTGAGAATTGATTGACCCTTAGAGCGGGAGTATGGCGTATAGAGAATCGTTACTGGCAACTCTGAGTACTTCAAGCCACCTTGAAGCACAAGCGACACGAATTGTGTTGCATGTGCCATCCCATTCTGCGTTAGCTGGATCTTCTGAGAAGCATCAACGGTAAGTGCTCGTAGGCCATTGTGAGCATCACTTAACTCGACGTCAGTTAGTGCTTTGGTTACGTTGGCAACGCCCCGCAGAATAAGTCTTTTCAGAAATGGAACCTGCGATTGATCATCAAGGAATCTTGACGCAAAGACTACGTCTAATTCCTTGTTTGCCAATTCTTCAACAAGACGCATTGCATCTTCTGGAAGGTGTTGACCATCTGCATCAAAGGTAACTATTCGTGAAAAATTCGTTTTGGTCTGGATCCAGATGAACCCCGTTGCAATTGCCGCTCCTTGTCCAATATTGACAGCATGGCAAATTACGGTTGCCCCAGCTTCGCGTGCCCTCAAGACCGACTCATCAGTGCTTCCATCATCAACACAGAGAATGTTTTGAAAGACTGCTTTTAGGCCATGAATGACCTCCGCAATGACTTCTTGTTCGTTGTACATTGGAATCACGCAACAAGTTTCAGAGACTAAATCAGCGCGTGAGCCCGACAACATATTCAAAAATCGTACTAGAGATGAGACAAGAATTGGTTAGCAACAGTAACGATTCACCTGCACCTCGTGTATCAGTAGTTGTAAATGTTTGGGGAGGTGATGAATCAGCGTCCTTAAAGCGCTCCTTATCAAGCATCAGTTCTCAACGACACAGACCAGATGAAGTGGTTGTTGTTGTTGACGGTCCAATCTCAACAGAAATTGAAGAAGAGATTCAAAGATTCAGGAACGAGGCAACATTTCCAGCGAGAACCATCTACATCCAGAGTCCGAAAGGTCTCTGGAATGCTCGAAATGTGGGTATCGCCGAAGCTGAACATGAGATTGTTGCACTACACGATGCCGACGACGTGATGCATCCCGAGCGATTGCAATTCCAGACGAAAGCAATCGTTGAAAATGGACTAGATGTGCTGGGAAGCCCTGTTTACGAGTTTGATTCAGTTCAAGAAAGAATTCTCGGGGTTCGATCGTTGGCGAGAAGTGATCAGCTATCTAGAAAGATGATTTGGCAAAACGTCGTTAACCATTCATCTGTAACTTTGAGAAAGTCTGTTGTTATAGGTGTCGGTGGGTATAGAAATGTCCACCTGGCAGAAGATTATGATCTTTGGCTCCGTCTAATATTTGCCGGCAAAAATGTAAGTTGCACTGAAGAAATTCTGCAGGCATTCTCAGTAGATAGCAATCTGAGTAAACGAAGAGGCGGAGCGAAGTTCATTTCTTCCGAAATCACATTACATCGGCTGATTCGATCAAAAAGTTCCGTAAACGTTTTTGTTTTGTGGGTTCGATTGATTTCAAGACTTGCATTTAGGCTCAGTCCACGAATCATTCGAAACGCCCATCGGGTGCGCTTTCAGGTGATTAAATCTCCTGAGTACGAACCTAATCTTTTTGAATTTGCAAATAATCCTCCTAGAAGGATTATCAGAGGTTTGTAGGATCTCGTTTAAACGAAGCTGGTTTGTGAATCACTTCAATTCGGGGTGATATTCCAGCCAAATTTTTGTATCCTTTTGCGTATGCCCACTCAGGAGTTGCTGCAAGTGTGGGATGTTGTGTGAACCAATTGTTTAGATGACTTTCATCATGGTGTTTTGCGACAAGATTTTTCTGTAAATCTAAATCAATTTTTGATTTTAGGTCAGTACAAAGTTGGAAGAAAGGTTTATTCAATCCCCATATAACACCACCGCAAACGTAACTTTTGCGCAACTTGTATGGAACGTAAGCTGCTGAGCCTTTTCTGATTTCCCACGGACCCAACCGAGTTCGGTTCAGAAAGTTTATGACTCTTGATCTATTGAAATACCCAGGATGTAATACGGGTGTAACTCCATTTGAATATGGGTTATTGCTCAGTTCAAATAGATCAGAGGAGGAAATCGGAGAAACTATCTGGGTATCTGCGTCGAGATACATTACAACCTCACCTGTTACATGATGCCAGTGGTCCACCATTAAGTGAAACCGAAGCAATGTGGCTTCTGGCCATCCGTAACTAGGAATTTGAAATGAATTGACCGTGATTGATTTTGGATGGAGATCAAATTGCTGCAGATCAATCTCGGAGTCAGTTAGTAATAAGAACTGTATTTGAGTCGCAGATTCAATCCATCTTGAAGAACTCTTTATGAGATTCAGGGCATAGTCGACGTAAGAGTTTGTAGCAATAATAAAAATTGTGATAGTCGAAGGTTGTGTAATCGTCATTTTCTTGAGAACAACGTGGCGTGCTTTATTCTGAACGCAGTACTTGTAACCAGTCCAAGCGTTTTCACCAATTGGGTTACTAATGACATTCGTCCACCAAGTTTCTCAAATGTGAATGTCCGACTAAGTGAGAAATCTTCTGCGATAGTCCCGAGCGACTCCGCGGTTGATGCAATGAGCACGTCATCGAGAATGATCGAAGAAAATCCGCCCTTATTCAATAAATCAATTAGATCGCTCAATAATGGCCAGCCAGATTTTCCAATCAACCCACGTGAGTCGTCAATCAAAATGACGGTATTTGATGGCTTCCTTGACTGAAGTATGTGTTGCAGTTCACTCATCAATGGGCAGTGATTATGAATGCCTGCAGTACTCCCACCCGAATAGTGAGCATCTAACCACATCAAGCAATTGGTTTCGCTTTTTGGCAATGAACTTTTCAATAGTTCACCGGAATCTCCATGCAAAACAGTGACGTTGTTGAGGCGCTTGAGGGTTTGCGTTGATCTCTGGAAATAACCGAGGTCAGCCTCTATTGTGGTGACGAAATCTGAAAAGCAAGCGAGGACCTCTGTGGTCTCGCCTTTATATGTTCCTGTCTCAACTGCAACGAACGAGGGTTGAAGGACTTTTATAACAGAAGGAAGAATGGAATGCGGAATACCTTTCCAAAACAATCCCATGTTCAGATCTTAGATGCCGCAATAAGCGAAAAGCATTGCTATCTTTCGGTCTTTTCAAAATGCTGAATAGTCATGCGGATTCCTGAAGCAAGATCTATTTCCGGTCTCCAATTCAAAAGTGATTTCGCTTTAGAAATATCCGGGCACCTACGAATTGGATCGTCTATTGGAAGAGAGAGAAATTGGATTTCCGATTGAGAGGATGTTTCTTCAACAACTATCAATGCAAGTTGATTAATCGTAGTTTCTACGGGATTTCCTAAGTTAAATGGACCTGGATGAGAGCTTGTTGCCAGCGCATACAGACCTCTGACTAAATCAGAGACATAACAGAATGAGCGCGTTTGGCTGCCGTCACCGTAAATAGTGAGGGGTTCATTTGCCAATGCCTGGGAAACCATGTTTGAAATCACTCGGCCGTCTATTGGATTCAATCGAGGTCCGTAGGTATTGAAAATTCGAGCAATACCGACATTGGTCTTCATCTCGTTCATGTAAGCGACGCACAGCGCTTCGCCAAATCTTTTAGATTCGTCGTAGCAGGAACGTGGTCCGATTGGGTTTACGTTTCCCCAGTACGTCTCTTTTTGAGGATGCTCAAATGGGTCACCATATATTTCGCTCGTTGACGCTTGAATGAATCTGGCAGACTTTTCAGTCGCAAGTTCCAGACCATTCCTAGTACCGATACTTCCGGTCAGGAGTGTGTGTCGTTGTAGTTCCATGTAACGGGGTGGGGATGCGGGGCTAGCAAGATTGAAAACAAAGTCAACTTGACCTTCAATTTGCAAAGGCTGACATATGCTTTGAAGCACAATTTGCACGTCTTTGTTCTCAGTGTGTTGCTCTAGATTCTCAACTCGCCCACTTGTTAGATCATCAATGACAACTACATCGTGACCTTTGCTAACCAATAGGTCGCATAAGTGAGACCCTAAAAACCCCGCCCCTCCAAGAATTACTGATCTTGTCACGGTCTACCCAAAATCTTTGTGGTGAATCCAGCTTTCATCCATGTTTCCTTATCAATTACGCCACGAGTGTCGAAAACGCGATTCACATTCATCAGATCACTCAATTCAGTTGGGTTAAGTTGGGAAAATTCTGACCATTCAGTGAGAATGACCAAAAGGTCTGTTGACTCAACCGCATTATTGATTGACGAACAAATCTTGATATTTCCAAATAAATCCGATGACTCTGCGAGAACAGTTGGATCGTAAGCATTAACTTCAATTCCAAGTTTGACTAGTTGCTGAAGAATGAATAAAGCTGGTGAATCGCGCAAATCATCTGTACCTGCTTTAAAAGTCAATCCAAGAGCAGCAATCCGTTTTCCACCACTTTGGGCCAGTTGAGATGAAATTTGACGAACTATCTCTAATTGATGATCAAAATTTGAAGAGATAACAGCATCTAGTAGTCCAAAAGTATGGCCATGTTCGGTAGATAGGTGCAAAAGCGCTGACGTATCCTTTGGAAAACAACTTCCACCCCATCCTGGACCAGGTTTAAGAAATTTGTTTCCAATTCTGCTGTCCGAACCAAGTGCGTTACTTACACTTACGATATCCGCACCAACAGCGTCACAAAGCGTTGCAATGCTATTGATAAATGTAACTTTGGTAGCCAAAAATGCGTTTGATGCATATTTGATCAACTCAGCAGATTGAGGATCTGTTATGAGTATCTGAGAATTCAATGAACGATATAAGTCTGCAATTTGATCTGCGGATTCTCTGTCATCGCACCCAATAACAATGCGCTCTGGATGAAGCGTGTCTTGAATTGCGGTTCCTTCTCGCAAGAATTCAGGATTCGTCGCGACAACTGTTCCTTTATCTTGGACAAGTACCTGAATCTTTTTCACTGAACCAATTGGCATTGTGGATTTTGTAATGAGTATCGATTTTGAATTCAGAACCGAAGCGATCGAACTAATCACTTCAAACACAATTGTCGTATCTGCCGACCCGTCGGAATCCTGAGGAGTTGGCAAGCAAACAAATATAAATTCTGAATCTGATACGGCCTCAGAGTTGTTCTGAGTGACCGAAAGACGCCCAGAAGAGATGCCCGCTGAAAGCAACTCGGATAATCCAGTTTCAAAAATTGGAGAAATGCCACTGCGAATGAGATCTGCTTTACTGTGATCAATCTCAGACAGGGTGACCTGGTGGCCCATTTTTACAAAGCAGGCAGCCGTTGTGAGCCCGACATAACCTGCCCCGATAACAGCAATTTTTCTCACATAAAGAGTGTAATCAACAGACAATTAAAGAGTGTTTTTGTGTTCAGTACGTACCATTTATGAAGTTCGAATCGTAATTCTTGCTACAAGCCATAAAGCAAATTGTGACGACTTGAAACGATTCAGTATTGAAAAGACTTTGCGTTGAAGAGGAACTGGAAATTTTCCAACTAGGCACCAAATCACAATATGAGATTTGTGTCGGTTCATAATCCTCCTGTGCTCGTCTGAACTCTCCGGTCTGTTACTCATTCGTAGATCGTGTATCAGCATTTTGTAGGTTTGAAGTGAGGTTTTCACGTTGCATCCAGCACTTGGGGACAAATCATCTAATCCATTTATTGACATCACGAAGGATCGTGCAGACGCAACGGATTCAAAGCGACGTGTATTCAGATGAAGCCATTCTGCCGAAACATCACGAGCACTTTCAAGGAGAGAGCTATCGCTGCTTTGGGATCTGCTGGCATTAAGTCTTCGGTACGCGGTCAGATTTTCAGGGATATTTGATACCAGTCCTTTTTTAGCTAAACGAAGCCACAAGTCATAATCTTCCGCAAATCGTTTTCCGCGTGTTTCATTAAACACAACACCATTATTGATAACACTTCTTTTGATCATTACCGATGAACTGACAAATTGATTGCGGAATAAATGGGCTAGCTGTAGAGCAGCGTTTGAAGTAGGGGGACGTATTGAGCCAATCATTTCCCCGGAGTGGTCAATAACACTTGCCCAAGTACCTACCAACACCAAGTCTTTACTTGCATTGAATAGATCAATTTGCTTGCGCAATCGATTACTAATCATCAAATCATCTGCATCAAGAAATACAACGAATGGTCCAACTGATTTGGTAAAACCAAAATTTCGGGAACGCTCTACGCCAGCGTTTGATTGACTGAAAATTTGCAGTCTTGGATCACTAATTGACTTAACAACTTCAAGAGAATCATCTGTGGATCCATCATCAACAACGATTATCTCAAAGCTTCCAAAATCTTGATTCACTACAGAATTGACTGTCTCTTTGATGTATTCGCGTTTGTTGTACACCGGAATGATTACCGAAACGGTTGGCTTATCCAATGTCTACCTATTTCCGATTCAAGGCTGTAATTCGCGATTAATAACAGTCCATCTATCAAGCAGCAAATTATCATCCGCTGCAGATGGCGTAGCAAACCAGGGTCGTGGTGCGACGACATTGCAATCGTGTAATTGGGTACCGATCCATGCTGCCCACCACGAGAAGGAACTATTACTTATGACTAGACCCTTAGATGAAGACATGCCGGCTAGATCTTCATACTCTGTTGAATTACAACTCATTACAATCGGTATCTGACTTGGACCAAAAGCACGAGAAAATTCCGAGTGTGCCATCTTTGGTTCGTCACTGTATATAACTATTTTGTTGTAAGAAGTTGTTGATAACAGATTGACTACAGCTTCTACATAGTAAGACATTGCTGTTAATCCATGAACTCGTTTTGTCTGCGGATTTGACAAGTAATCGCCAAAACGGATATGAACTGCAATGTCGTTGACAGTAGGTGCTGCAACAACTTTCCCGAAAGCATCTGAGTTTGACATTTCCTCGAGAATTTCGGAGGCAACTGAATCGATATAAATTGAGCGCTGGAAATAGCCAAGGAGAACCCTGGTCCTCTTTCCGACCCGAGATAAAGGTAAATCAGCAAAATCCCTTTCAGAGACCCATACCGCTGGCACTAGAAAAGACAGAATCTTGCTAATTGCCAAAAATAGCCGACTATGAGTGCACGTAGAGTCTTTACAAATTAAATCGCCGAGCATGAAGTCACGAGGTGTATCAATTCCGACGTTCAGTGCATTCGATGAGAATTTTGGAGTCATTGCCATAAATTTCTGGATGTAGATTCCAACAGAGAACTGAAAAAGTTGATTGCCGAGACCACCCATTAGTGGGATGCAAATACGGCGATTTCTACGCAACATAAAGAAAGTCTACGACAAGTCAATGAAGCTAAATGCGCTAATGTCTCATGCGTGAAAAACATTGAGGTAGTTCTCAGAGGCGTTTCGCTAAAATTCATCCGCGAAAATGATATTTATACAGATGAGTTCTACCAGTTGGTGGCCGACGATGTTTGGGAACCAATGACGATCGCGTTCTTTGAAAGGAATATGGGAAAGCAAACACTTCTACTTGAAATCGGTGCCGCCACAGGAGTTTTGTCTATGTTCGCAGCAAAACTTGGGTCTCGCGTAGTTGCATATGAGCCCAATCCAGTAGTGGTGGACATCCTCAAGAAAAACATAGATATAAATGAGCTAAGTAGCAAAATTTCAGTAATCCCCGATGCTGTTTCAGACATGGACTCAGTTATGAAATTTTCGGTGGGATCAAATTCGTCAGTGCTTTCTCCAGTGGTTATGCATGGAATGCAGAATCAAAAAAATCAAGACATCCAAGTTCGAAATATTATTGATGCTGTTGACTCTTGTTCGAAGATGAGAGAAGAGGAAATAGTCATAAAGATGGATATTGAAGGGGCAGAGTACAGAATTTTGTGCAACACCTATGTCGTATGTGAGCTCGCAAAAAGGGTAAGTAAATTATTCGTTTCATTTCACCCTGGTTTCAACCGACCAACACATTTCAAGAACAGATATTTGAGATATGCATTGTCAAGGATTAAATACACGGTAGTTATTCGAGATCATTACAGAATTTATAAAAATTTGAATTTACATGGAAAAATATCGACTTGCGATGGGAAAGTAGTTTCCAAAGCCAGTGAATTTGCGGGCCTACTGCATTTTGGAAGCCATGATTGGATTTGGGAGCCAAATAGATAGTTGATTGATCTTCGAGGCAAGTTAACTTGCTTGCGTGATCCACTTTGCATTCAAACTTGCTTTATTTGTCAACTTTCATTGGATGTAGGCTTAGATCGCATATTCTAAAATTATGCGAATTACAAATCGAGACAGTCATGTTCGGCCGGAAACCGAGCAGCTGATTCCCAGGGTTGTTTACTCAACAGTTGGCACGAAGAAAATTCGAAGTAAGCATTTACAAGCAATTGAATCTTTCCGTTCAAACAACCCTGAGTACAAATTCGTAGTCATTGATGACAGCGAGGCGCACGACTACCTCGCGACTAAATTCCAGGGAGAGAGAATTCTGGACGTTTTTGAACGAAGTATTTACGGACCAATGCGGGCAGACATCTTGCGCGTTGCGCTCATGCTCTTTGAAGGCGGCGTGTACATTGACATATCAAAACGACTACAAATACCTTTACGACAGACTATTTCCTCTAATGCAAAGTTTATATTTGCGCATGAGCAGAATAAAATTCCGCCAGGTTTTGAAATTGAAACAAGCAAGGAAATTTTGAACAACGATCGGCAACTGATCGTTCAATGGTGCATGATGAGCACTCCAGGTAATTCAGTTTTTGAAACCATGGTTGAATCAATAGAACGTGATTCTAAAGAATATGAACGAAAAGTTTTTGCAAATCCAAAACTGGCAATTTTAGAACTAACCGCCACTTATCAATTCACTAAGGCTGTTTGGAAACATCTATTGACCGGCTCACTGGACTTTACATACGCTGGCTTTGACTTTAATGAAAGTTCGTATGTTTTGATTCCGAATAGCTACTCAAAGAATCCACTCAATCGGCATTATGCGTCAAGGAAGAACTCAGGGATTTTGAAAGTAGATAATGATAAAAATTGAGTTTTTGACTGATGCGTTTAAAAGAGACGTACTCACAAGGGCAGAGAAACGTCGATTGCTAAAGTTGATGGTGATTGGGGTAGTTGCAGCCCTGTCAGATGTCTTCGTCGTCGGCTTGTTGTACCCGTTCATCGCATTGCTTTCTGGGGATGCTAGCCAAAGCGAGAAGCAGAACTTGTTTGGATTGTTCAATGCCGAAAGCAACAAGGAAGAGCTGATGTATGCCTGCCTTGCCTTGGTGTTCGGCTACATACTTCGGATGATCATTTTCATTATTTACAAAAGAGGAGTAGCTCAACTTCGTAGAGATATTCAAATTCGTTTCTCAAGTTTGGTGTTTGACAGTTTTTTGAAAAGAGATTACGAGTTTTATTCCTCTACGAATACAAGCGAGACTATTCGCATTATCTCCGCGATTGGCGGTTATCTCGGTGTTTATATCTTTGGCGTGTTGACCTTGGTTTCTGAGCTAACACTTGGTCTCGGGTTGATCGCGCTTGTGACGGTGATTTCACCGGAGTCAATAATTCCTGCCTTGGTTGTGTGTGCGGTTCTGGGGTTTGTTGCTCATCGATTGACACGTTCAAAAATGAAACACGCAGGTGCACGAGCCAATGAAGCTGTAAGCGGGCGATTAAGAATCATGCAAGAAGGATTTAGTGGGATTAGCGAAATCAAGTTGTACTCAAAGGAGCAATTGTTTAAGGAAGAATTTGCTGGTTATCAAAGTCGCGCAGCTGATGCTGAATCTGACTTCGAAGTCTATTCGGGCTTGACTTCACCATTATTTGAGTTGGTATTGATTTTGTCGCTAATTGCGTTTACCTCTATATATGTAAGCACTAGTGAAGATTTTTCTTTGATTTTGCCAACATTAGCTTTGCTCGCCGGTGCGGCATTTAGGGTCATTCCTAGTTTCGGAAGATTTATTAACTACATGCAAAACCTAGATTTTGGCAGAGCAACTGCAGACGAATTGCGAGCGCTAGCAGAATCTGCGAAGCCGAGGTCGCGTTTTGAGAACAGTCTTGAAACTCTAAAGATGTCTCTTACTGCAGAATCTCCGTTAAAACTTGTGAATCTTTGTTTTTCCTACCAGACAACACAGGTGCCAGTAATCAAACATATAAACATGCAATTCGAACATGGCAAGGTTTATTGCATCTCAGGTGGGAGTGGATCAGGCAAAAGTACCTTGGTCGCGCTTATTTTGGGTCTGCTGAAACCAACCGAGGGTGATGTGTGCGTTGGGAATAGATCAATATCAGAGTCTCTTCAAACATGGCAGAAATCAATTGGATACGTTCCTCAGACTATTTTTCTGCGTGATGACACGATTAGGAGCAACATAACACTTGGCGATTCACTTGACGAACCCTCGAAATTGAAAAGAGTGATTAGTCACGCTGGGTTGGAGACGTTTCTAGATAATCAACCTAATGGATTTGATACAAAAGTGGGGGAAAGCGGATCTAGGATTTCGGGGGGTGAAAGACAACGCATCGGGATCGCGCGAGCGCTTTACAGAGAACCATCAGTTTTGGTTTTTGATGAAGCAACTAGTGCTCTTGATCAAGAAACCGAAGATCAAATTTTAGACACAATTTTTGAAATGCGTGGAAACATAACAATCATCATCTTGTCGCACAATCCGGCTGTGATTGAACGTTGTGATGTCGTTTACAGTTTGCAACAACAGTGATTTCTAGAAAAAACCTGTTTCAGACTTCTCATAATGGGAAAATCCCTGCATCGCGGCGAAGCAGCGCACCATTTCTTTCAGGTGACACCTTTATGCGTATATCGGATCATGTTTTTCTGAAGGAGTTTGAATTAAAGCACTTAGAGATAACGCTTCAGAAAATCCAATCAGAAATTGAATTTGATCAGCGTTCCCTTTTCGTTGAAGTTAGTGCGTTAGAAAGAATCGAAGTAATTACTTGCCTGCTGAATTGGTTAGAACAAAGACAAAGCAAGAATACAAAGAACCTAACAATGTTGATTCACAATGGAGATCACATACCATCAAATTCATTCTTTGATGCGCTACATGAATGTGGTCTTACTGTTTATTCTGTTAATTCTACAAGCCACAAGCCAAGAATTAGACCACTGCCAATTGGTTTAGAGAATAGACATTTGCGAAAGAACGGAATTGGAAAGAGATTTGAAATTGGCAAAGACCAAAGATTCTGGATCAATCCGCGAGTGAATGATCAATTAGATGTTTTTTCATCATTTAGTGTTTCAACTAACTTTGCTGAAAGAAACAAAGCAAAACATGCTCTATTGCAATCTGGATACATGTTTATTGAACCTAATTTGACTGTAAATCAGTACCAGGATTATGTGAGGAAATCTAGATTTGTGATTTCTCCTCCGGGAAATGGCATTGACTGCCATCGAACATGGGAAGCAATCTATTTAGGTGCGATACCAGTTGTGTTACGACAGTATTTAAGTGATCAATTGATTGACATGTTTCCAATCTTTGCAATTAGCGAATGGAGCGAGTTTCTAGATATGAGTCAGAAAGAGAAAGACAGCCTGGCTTCGAGCTTCAATGGAAGAAGATATCCAGCGATCGAGATTGACTACTGGAAACAACTCATCAGTGGTGGAGGTGAAATGACATGAATTCACCAAGCCATAAACTGGTATTCGTCTATCTAGGGAAACGGCTTCCGCGATATGCAAAGATCAGTTTGCGACTTGCTCAACAGTATTCCGGAATGGAAGTCGTCCTAGTTAGCGAAAGAATTTTTAGAGGTACGGGATTGCAAGATTGCAACATGTACATCGTGGATGGGCAGTACAAGAACAACATTTCTATTGAAGGAATAAACGTAAAATACAAGAACTTTCGAAAAGGATTTTGGATAAAAACAACAGAAAGATTTTATGCTTTGAGAGAGTATATGCAGGAAAGCAACAGCCATCAGTGTTTTCATGCAGAGTTGGACAACTTGGTCTTTGCAAACTTTGGTTTAGCTGAAAAACTAAATCAATACGGCACTGGACTATTCCTGCCTTTTGATAGTACGAATCGTGCGATTGCATCGTTGATATACATTAATTCAATAGATGCCTTAGATAAGTTCTGCGCATTTTCAACACAACATATCGGTCAGAAAAATGATATGGAACTACTTGCAATGTTCGGTGCTTCAAATTGGGCTGATGTCTATGCGCTACCAACGAGTCCAGGGAATGAAACACTAAAAACAGGATTAGCTAAGTTGGGCATAAAGTCGGTAAGTGAAATTGAATGTGGAATATTTGACGCTGCAGCAATTGGACAATGGTATTTCGGCGTTGACCCCAGAAACTCGTATTTTACAATACGCAATCAATACGTGAACGAAGTTTCTAAACTTGATATGAAGTCGTTCAGAATGGTGTGGAATCACAAAACATCTAGCTTTGAGGCAACCATGGTGGACCAGAAAGACAAAAAATTATTGGTGAATAACCTTCATGTTCACTCGAAAGTTCACAAGAAACTGGCCCGCCAATCAACACTTCTTTCAATCGCCAGTCGGACTGACAATGGAAAGAAAATTCTGATTTCAATTAATGCAAGAGGATATGCGAGAGCAGTGTTTCAATTAGTAGTGCATTTATCGGGACGATTAAAGACAAAAACTTGGAAGTCATTTCGCTAGTGAATCTCTTCGTCAAATCCTTACTACGCAAACCATATGAAGCATTTCGTCCAATTATTGTCGCCGGGAAACAGTTATTCTTTCGTAAATCAGTTGAGTCCAAGTTAAAGAAGGAAATGGTTGGCAATTCCTATAGCCACCGAGCTTTCAGTGAATTACCGGTTTCTGTGTTTATTCCAGTTGCCATAAAAGATTTGGAGTGTGTTTCCCAAACAGTGCGATCTATAAGAGAATTTCTACTTCACCCCATAGTGGAAATCGTGATTTGTGCCGCAAACGAAGATGCGATAAAAACTGTATGCATCAATTTAGATGTGAAATTTGTTGACGAAAAGTCCGTGCAACCCATTGACAAAAGTGAAATCAAATACAACTGCAATGGTATAGATCGATCGGGTTGGCTATATCAACAGTTTCTAAAATTAAGTTCAGTGGAACACTGTCAAGCATCACATGTTTTGGTTTGGGACAGCGATACCGAGTTAGTTAAACCTACTAATTTCGAATTTCAAGGAAGGTTCATTATTGAATACTCCGAGGAGATACATCAGCCCTACGAAGATTGCTCATTGAAGTTGATAGGCAAGAACAGTGGGTACAACGTAGGATTTACATGCCATAAGATACTGCTTTCGAAGCCAATTTTGCTTGAAATGTTGAACGAAATAGAAGAAAGACATCAGACACCTTGGCATGAAGCGGTTATGTCGAGTTTAGATAACTATGAAGCGTCGAGCTTCAGTGAGTATAATTTGTATAGTAACTATGTCGTAACAAATCATCCAGACACGATCCGAGTTCGACACTGGCGCAATTTTGCTGAATTTAAATCGACAAGCCAGTTTCGTAAAGCATTGAATAAGAAGATATTTTTTTCTGTTTCATATCATAGTTGGCTTCAGTAGTTAACCGTTTATTTATTGATCACAAAGGACAACTGCATGAAATCTAACTATTCATGGGCAATGCCACATGTCAATAGCTTAGAAGTCAGAATAATCTGCGAGGTTGGAAGTCGAGATGGATTGGACGCGATCTATTTATCTGATTTGCTCAATTCACAAGTTTATTGTTTTGAATGTGACCCCATAAATTTCGAGATTACAAAAAAGAACTTGAATAAGTCATCCTCAAAAATTGAACTTTTCAATTACGCATTGGGTAATAAATGTGGGCAGGTTAGTTTTTATTCAATTGACCCTCTTAGATATTCAAATCGTGTTGCAAGCAGCTTGTTTCGAATTGATTTTTCCGATCGGCCAGTAACTGATCCAGACTTCGGAAAAACCGACATTCAGAATGAGTGTGTAGTCGAAATGAGAAGGTTTGACAGTCTTGGTTTGGTTACACCAGATTTGGTTGTTATGGATGTCGAAGGGTCAGAGCTAATGGTTCTTGAAGGCTTCGCCGAACATTTACATGGAGTCAAATACATCGTCACCGAATGTGCGGTTTCGCCAGGAACAAGTGGTAGGGCAAGCTTCTCGGGTATAAGAGATTATCTAAAGACTTTCGGTTTTAAGTGTGCTGGCATAGAAGGGAGTAAGTTACTAAATTTTTGGTTATCCCTATTTGGTTATCGTGACGTTGTTGTCAGATGGTTAACGGGAAAGAGAGAAATAAATGTTATGTTCAAAAGGTCTAAGACAAGGTGAATAACTGGTTGCTCTAAATCTACATACTGTCCTTTTGACGCTTCATTAATGTAGAAATTCAATAAACGCAGATCAAATTACATTGCGTTTTGCCAGTAAATAACTCTCGGTAGCCCACTCTATTTCATGAGAAATCTGATTATTGGAGAAGACAACATGAGCATGCCGTAAACGTCTCACTGTTCGAACAACCTTCCTCGGTAGGGATGTCGGTGATTTCCAGATGAAACGTATTGGATGATTCAATTCGTCCAAGGAAGGCCATTCCCTCAAAGTGTGCGTCCAAAGGTAGTTTCTTTTCGAACCAATTTGGCCACTGATTACTATTTCAAATTCGGATGGTAAAAGTTTAGCAACAGTCTGAAAGGGATAACCTGCCGAAAAGTACTCGGGGCTTCCATGAGGAAAGTTTGAAGAAGGAAAACCCAACCAAACGTGTCCTCCGGGTTTCACCAAACTTGTAATTATTTTTAGAGATCTGGGAACATCATAAAGATGCTCAAGGACCTGAGAGCACAACACCAAGTCAAATGTTTCGTGAGCAGTGTTAATTGGGAGATCGGAATTGAGGTCTAACTTTCTGAACCTATGGTCGTTGTTAGTGTTTTCAATTCCATAGAAAGTGATCGTTGATTCAGATATCAGCTGCAACTCGGGTTCAGCCGAGTCTCCTCCTACTACCGCTACGGATTCTGGATTTATTGAAGACTCAATCCACTCGTTAAATTTATCGGTTACCAATTTACGCACATCAACTCCAGATTTCACAGAGAATTTGGATGAGAAGACCTTTCCTTGTCCAAGGTACTGCATCAAAGACGAATACAAAAGCGTGCATGCTTTTCCGAAACAAAAGTTTTTGGAAAGACGCAATAATGGAGCCCAAGATGAGAATCGAACTCACGACCTACGCATTGCGGGTGTATTGAATACTCCATTAATGATTTGCGAACTAGGTCGGTGAAGGCTTTTGGCCTTTCTGCAAAGCCAGAGATGGTATCTTTTTGAATTAGAGGTGAAATCGCAAACTATTACCCCATCCGCATTGGGTCGCTCTTTCTTGGTGGCCGCTGTCATGATTGCTGGTTTGTTAGTGGCGACCAGTTTTAGGCCAGCAGAAAACGAATTAATGGGAAGCACTGGAGCAAGGTCAGTGCTACTTCTGTCCTCCTATGACGACTTGTACTCACTTGAATTTAACAGCTACTGGCGTACGGAGGCGAGCGAAGACTTCGTTGAGGGACGATATGACGAAATATTAGATGCGGCGTCTTTAGGGGATGATCACTTTAATCAGTTTCTGCAGTCAAAAGGAATTACACACGTTTTGGTTCCTGAGTCAACCAGCGTTCGCGGTCGCGTTTTTCATAAATGGGGTGAACGTGGGTCGATAAACATTGATTTGAATTCTCGGTTTTTCACACTTGATGGAGTGAAGAATGGCCCGTTTCCTTCAGTGCTCTACCGGGTGAGTAAAAGTGGTTCAGATTCTGATCAAAATCTAGCTTCTGGCTATTCCATCAAGTGGTCAAATATTGATTGGTGGTTTTATCAAAGTGGTAGGTCGAAGAAGGAATTCGGGATGTACGCGTACGGTGACTACTACGTTGGTTACGACAGTGGTGAAAGCGCTAGCTGGTTTTATGATCTTTCGCCTGATAGGTCAAATGAACTAATTTTGCAATTCAATTCTAAAAGCATTCAAAAGGTAAACATTCGCATTGGATTACTCGCGGCATATGGAACCAACGCTCCAGATCACGAGGTTTTGGTTGAAGCAAAGACTTCCTCAGAGCGTTTAATTCTGACTGCAGATGGCGCTATCTATACAAATGTTGTAGTGGAATCGGGTAATGAAGTACGAATCAGAAATGTGACTCCGTGCAAATTACCCAGGGAATTTGAGCCAAATGACGAGAGTGAATTTAAGATTTGCTTCGGAGTTGGAACCGTTGAGGTTACTCCGGTAGTTGTAAATCCATAGATTTCCAGGCGAGGGTTAAAAATGTTGGAAATAGAACCGCTCCAGCAAGAAATACAAAGTTTGGTCCGATTGGCATGTTCCACCACCATGTGCCGTTCAGCGTAAGTGTCTCAAAGTATCCGATGTTTTTCCCTTGCATTGTGTAGAACTCAATCAATGAATAAAAGGTAATCAGGTGCGCAAAACTCAAGAGAAAAACTGAGATTCTTTGATGTCCCGGTGACGACATGAATTGACGGCTTTGGCTTGAATGTTGAACTGTAAGCCCAAGCCACGGCAACGCCATACCAAGCGTGTAAATGCCAGTTAGCGGTACGATTGAGCCAGTCCAGGCTGTTGATTTAAACAAAAGTGCACAGATAATGGCGGCGAAGCCGGCTGTAATAAACCGTTGCTGCTTTGATGATTTAACTAATGCAAATGCAAGATTGATAAAAAAGAGCACAACACCGATGAGTCCAACAATTCCGGGCCCATTTCCTTGCTGTCCAATCCTGTACCCCCACCAGTCAGCTACAAATTCTGGAAGGTGCACAATTTGAAATACAAGGTATTGGCTGGCGCTGTAGTTGCTTGGAACGTAGATGCTGACAAATTCATACAGCTTAGGAATATGTCGTAAAACTAACCAAAGTCCCGAAACAGCGATTAGGGAAAGGGTGATTTGTCGAATTGTCAATACTCTGTTTTTCAGCATGTGTGCTGAGTAAACAACAGCAAGGGTGATGGCAACCATTGCTGCTGCATCTAGTCGGGCTGAAAGGGCAAGAAGGAATGTGATTACCGTTGCCAGTAGTTGCGAGGCTCTCAGTACTCTCAATGATCTGTTTGTGCTGAGGTAACTGGCAAAAAATGCCCACGACGTCATGACTCCAAGCACCGCCCATGCTCGCGTGTTCACCCCAGAAAGCATCTGAATGCCGTTTGGGATAAGGGTGAATGTCAATCCAACTAGGGAAGCAAATGCGATTCTTCGCGTTGTAATCGATAGCAATAAATACAAAACCACACTTGCGATTAGGCAGTTAAACATTCGGATGCGAAGAACGCTTTGGTTGATTCCGTCTCCAATAAATGTGTGGGCAATTTTGTAATACAGGCTCATATTCTCCGGTGATGCCATCCGTAGTCGTTGCGTCTCTGGGCGAGCAGTTTCGACTTCGCAATAAGGCCAGAAATCAATGTTGCGGCTATCGCAGATTTGAAACATGAAGGGAACTACTGCTGTGGCGTTATTCCGGAACTGCGCAGTTGGGTCTTGCTCGGTGATTTCAATGTCTTCACAAACCCCCTGTTTTTCACCCCAAGCACACCAAATACTGGCCATGTGGTAATCCATGTCAGATCCTGCGCCGTACGGAATGGATAGCCAAGTACCAAGCAGGAAGAAGAAGCAGACACTTGCTAGAAGCCTGAACCTCATTTTGTCTGGTGTTGGAACTGAAGGGGTATCTATATCTGAGATGACCACGGAGACAGAGTAGCAATGTGCCAGCGGTTAGAGAGGTGGAGCCCAAGATGAGAATCGAACTCACGACCTACGCATTACGAGTGCGTTGCTCTACCCCTGAGCTACCTGGGCGGGTAATTAGATGATTAGTTTACTGCCGCAACCTTGTTCAGCATCATGAGCGATGGGCAATGGAGGAAGAGCGATTGAAGCAGGAGTTCCTCGTTCACGTTTAAGCCAAGTGAACCCATGGCTTTGTGGATGCGGTGAATGGCGTCGTGGAATTTGGACTCATCTGGATATTGAGTTTCAGAAACGACGAGCGAGTGATAGGTGCCAGCGATGGTGGAAAGACCGCTACGAAGTTCGTCGGTATTGAACTTGCGCAACTGGCGTTTGTGGCGGTCTTGAAGGGCTTTACGGCCGCTTCCGCGTTCGCCGGTGAGCGAAACGCGCGCCTCAAGTTCGTCTAGTTCCTTTTTTTGTTCAGCGATGAGAGGAACCGTGGCTTGTTCGATGAGTTCGAAGATTTCGTC
>Ga0172373_10003607_pt1 | contig 22508 bp, 11 predicted proteins | sample Lak10m_2_FD_114546 | JGI IMG/M metagenome (GOLD analysis project Ga0172373, IMG submission 114546) | Freshwater microbial communities from Kabuno Bay, South-Kivu, Congo - kab_092012_10m | ecosystem: Environmental > Aquatic > Freshwater > Lake | place: Democratic Republic of the Congo...
CTTACAGGATCGCAGCAGTTGAAGATGGCAGTTTCTTTGGCGAATTCGGGTAGAAAAGTCATTATCCGTGATTCTAAACGGGTAATATATCAGGTGCAGCAATTGCACCCCGACCTGTTCTTATTCGAACCTACAGACTGAATACTTCAGATCGAATCCGTATGTTCAACATCCGATCATATACTTCGAAAATGCTGGAGGCCAGAAAGGTTTACGGTCATTCATGGCTAAATACCCTCAACTGCGTTTGTTCATTCAGTTCTGTCTATGCCGGATCAAAAGTAGGGATGTGAAATCTGCTGAGAACATAGCGATCTCGTTCGAGTCGGTGTCCAAGATGTTCAGACGTCCAGAGTCTGAACAGAAAGGCGGAACATATTTTCAGGCCCTATCGGAGGTCAGTTTCGAACTGCATGCCGGTGAGATTCTGGGGGTTATTGGTAGGAACGGCTCCGGCAAATCAACCCTGCTGAAGATGATATCCGGCATAACCAAGCCGTCATCAGGAGTTGTTCGGGTAAATGGTACAATTGCCTCCATATTGGATGTGGGAATGGGATTTCACCCAGACCTTTCAGGAAGAGACAATATTTATTTGAAGGGTCAACTGATGGGCCTTTCAGAGACGGAAGTGGCACAGCAGTTTGACCGTATAGTCGAGTTCAGTGGCATCCGATCGGCCATTGACTCGCGCATCAAGGATTACAGTTCTGGCATGTTTCTGAGGTTGGCCTTTTCAACCTTGTTGCACATAAAGACTGACATACTGGTATTGGACGAAGTGCTTTCTGTTGGTGATGCTGAATTCAGGGTCAAATGCGCTCGGAAGATCAGGGAAATGTTCTCAGAAGGAAGGACAATAGTGATGGTCAGTCACGACATGCAGGCTATTTTGGACAATTGCTCGAAGGTGCTACTGTTAGAAGAAGGTTGCGTTAAGGGATTCGGTAAGCCGCACGTAATTGTAAGCGATAACTATCTGACCGAGATCGACAGTTCAGGAAAAAACAACTCTATTGAAGGTGCCATCCGACCGGATCAGATTCATATAGCCAATGCGGTTGAAGATGGGTTCAGTCTGTTAAAGCTGAATTTTCTTCAAGGTAAAACAGTTTTCGATCGATCAGAAGACATCAGATTCTTCATCGAATACGAAATAAACGTGGCAGACAGGTATTTCGGAATGACGGTAACGGACATTATCGGTAACCGTTTGTTCGATGACACACCAATGGAACGTTCTGTCTCGCCAGACGCATCATTAGGTATATTCAACGTTCAATGGACAATTCCAAGGAAACTTCTGGCGGCCGGCAATTTCAGGATCACGGTCTTCGTATTCGATGAAAGCTATAGGGCTGTAAAATTGTACCCGAATACGTTGGAATTTAAAGTTGTGGATAGTAAGAACAATGAAGAGTCGGTTTACAGGGCACCTTTGAAGGTTGACCTTTCAACTGTTGTTAAGAAACTGTCGAGTTAGATGTCTTTCCGCGAAATGGAAATCAGGTTCGCATCACTACACATACCAAAATCAGGGGGTACAACCGTAGGCGCAGTCCTAAAAGACTGGCTTGGGAATGGGTGTGTTTACACTTATCCTTCACAGAATGTCGGTCAATATCACGCAGACGCTATTGGCCCTTTCCAATGCTTGCACGGGCATTACATTTCCGGAATTCATGAGTTTCCAGTATCGGGCCTTCCACTAACCACCGTTTTCAGAGAACCTTTAGAGCTGGCCTGTTCAATATATCATTTTCAAAGGTCGCTCATCAGGTCGCAGGGTGCCATACATTTTTCAGGCAACCGCTATACCGTTCCGATATATATTGATGGTACGCAGGTGCGCCAGTTCAACGACCTTGATACTTTCATTGGTGAAATGGGGAAGCTGTATGGTTTATTTCTTCCTTACGAACTGAATGAGAAGAATTACATCTCCGTTTTGAACAGTAGGTTTTTTCTCACTGGAGTTTATTCTCGTTTGGAAGAATATATCCAAACGCTGGCCGCTTTTCTGAACAGGGAAGTTCCGCCTCGGATACCTCATTTGAACATCAATGGCAACGAGCGGCCCGTACCAAGCTCGCAGGCGGTCAGAAATTTCTACGACAATCATAGTTTTGATGTTGAACTGTACCGGTATGTCGAATCTCGGTTCGATCTACAGAAGGCATTAATCCTGAAGAACCGAAAACGTTAGCATGAATTCAGACATCGATCAGATATGTGGCCAGTTGGCTAAGGATGGTTTTCTGAAAAAACGATTGCTCGGAATAAGTGAGGTCGACCAGTTGAGGTCTGTGTTTTTCAGTTCGGAGCGTATTTTCCAATGGCGAAATGGGGCTCATCTTACCTTGGAAATGGAACCAATAGAAATCAAACGCCAGGTGTCGTCAGCGCTGAAATCGATTATGGAAGAAAGGATGAGTGCCGTAATGCCGGATCACAGGATACTCAGTGCCACATTCATTGCAAAACAACCGCATACTTCAGATTCGGTGGTCTATCCTCATCAGGATTGGACATTCGTTGATGAGACATCCGGCAGCTCAGGAAAAGTGGTTTGGATACCACTGCAGCGTACCGACCGCAGCACTGGCACCATCGGATTCATGAGAGGGAGTCATTTGTGGAGCGATCACAGAAGGTTTGTTCCCGACCACGTGCAATTCAGCCCTTTCCCTGCCTACAACGACCAGATTATGAGTGCTTTGGAGTTCATTGATGTAGAACTTGGCGAAGTATTGATCTGGGATCATCGCACGTTGCATGCCTCGCTTGGCAACTTAGGTAACGATTACCGATTGGCAGTTGCGCTGAACGTTGTACCCAATGACGTGCCGTTGGAGTTTCACTATCATAATCCGATCGATCGGCACGAAGTGCTGGTTTACCTTGTGGCAGATGATTTCTTCCTGAACAATAATTCATCAGACTTCAGACGGATGTTCGAACGGAAGGAATTTCCTACCTGCGGCACTGCGGTGAGAAGGTATGATCCTACAGAAGTTGGAATGAATGTGGATTTGTTGCCGAAGTTGAAGGTCTCGAGGCCTGAGTCAGCCCGAAGCACTGGATTTCTTCAGTGGATGAGAGAATTCAGATGGAAGAACCTCTGAGGGCTTATTTCTTTCTGAAGGTCAGGTCTCTCCAATCCAAATAACCGATCCGGTCTCCGCCTTCATAAACGTCAAGGTCATTTGCCGTTGTGAAACCCCGTCCGATATCATGGAAAACCATCCCGTTCAGGTCGGTGGTTGACTCTAGCACGAATCCGTTCGCCTCTATGGTAGCTATCAATTCCTCCATGCCTCTAATCCACAGCCTGCAGTATCGGTTGGTATTGACTGTTGCCACGCGTATCTGTTCCATCATCAGAGGGTCATCACTGTTCATTAGGAAAAAATCCTTAATGTAAAGAGTTCCGTTGGGCTTCAGAACCTTGCAGACCTCTTCAAACAGTCGGGGCCAATCGTGTGAGTGCGATACGGTTTCGAGGAAAACCACCACATCGAAGTGCTCAGGTCCGAAAATATCGGCCACGTGGTGAAAATCTCCTTCGGTAACGTTTACACGTGATCCGCATCCTTGTGCTTCAACGCTCTGTATGGCAGAAACGGCCTGTTTTCCTGAAATGGTGATGGCCTCAACGATCACGTTGCCCAACTTCGCCATCAGTATGGCGGGGCCCCCGATGCCACAACCAGCATCCAATACCCGCATGCCTTCTTTCATGCCGCAAGCAGAAACCACATGCTGCATCAAAGCATCATCCGATTGCATTCTTGCTGCCTGAAAGATCTCTCCGAAACCATCTACATATCGTTGATGCCACTCGTCATAATACTCACGTACTATCTGAGGCGTCAGTCGCCCACTACCGAACAGATGTCGGGTCAATTTCTTCCTGAGTACAGACTTCATGAAAGGCAAAATTACTAACTGATAGAGATTCGCTTATTCATATCTTGCAAGGGCTACAGATGAGGCGGTTTTTAACAGGTTTGAGGTTCAATGTCTGGTGGAATCACCTGATACTTCCATTGACCTATTGGATCTATCTCTCGTGCGCCATTGGCGGAGGTCCAGATCGGGTTTGGGGTTCAGGGTCGGTTATGCTGATGGGATTTATTGCACTTGCCACAACCGGATACCTTATCAATGACTTCTCAGACCTTGAGTCTGATATAGTTGCAGGAAAGTCCAATTTTTTCATATCGACCGGAAAAAGAGGCTTGCCAATTGTGCTTTTCTCAACAATCGGTACGTTGATCTTCTGGTACTTGGTAGGAGCAAACTCCGTGGTCCTGTTCCTATGTGTAGTTCAGATCGCGTTCTATTTCTTGTATTCCGTGCCACCTCTTCGGTTGAAGACAGGGCTTTTCGGTGTTTTCCTTGATGCTTCATACAGTAGGGTAATACCGTCACTCATGTCATTGGTTTATTTCAGTGATGGCATTGCCCAAGTGCCCAATATTGTTCTGCCAGCTGCTTGGATGCTTTTTGTGGGAATACGTAACATGTTGATGCACCAGCTGGATGACCTTGTAAACGATGCTTTGGCCAACCAAAGGACGTTCATGGGCAGGTTTAACGAACCTGGTCGTTTGATTAAGTTATTCTGGTTAAGTCTGCCCTTCGAATTGGCGTTCATGGGTTTGTCGGCCAGGTTTTCTCTACCATTCGGCAATGTTATCATGGGCAGTTTTCTTTTCCATGTGCTCTATTTGGCTGTCAGATATCGGGTTTGGAACCAACAGAACAGGCATGAAATTCTTCGGGGAGAGAGGGGTAAGCATCTGTTGAATGATCTCTATGCCTACGTACTTCCATTAGGTCTATTGGTCCATCTGACCACCAAGGATCATGTCTGGTTCTGGTTACTCATTCTTCACATTGCGGCATTCCCAGCTTTGAGGCATCGGTTTCTGTCCGATCTCAGTGCAATGGCCGGAACACTCAAAAGCTTCATTGAACATCAGTGGATCGAATTCAAGCTTTTTATGAAATACTGGGTTAATCAGATCATCATTGATCTTTTCAGAGTTTTCGGGGTTGATCTTGTTAAAAGACAGTCCTCTGCTTTGGGATATCTTAGAGGCTGGTTCCGAAAGAAACTGAGATGTGCGGAATAGTTGGGCAGTTTGAGCTAACGGGAGACCGAGTGGAGCATGAACGGTTTGAGCGAATGTGCGAATCGTTGGCACACCGTGGGCCCGATGACCGTGGCATCGGTTTTTTTGAAGATGACCGATATGCATTGGGGCACCTTCGATTATCGTTTCTGGATCTGACAGAGTTTGGCAGACAACCAATGTACGATGCTGCCAACGACCTTTGGATAGTATTCAATGGAGAGATCTATAATCATGCTGAACTCAGGGCAGAGTTGAGCCGATCGTACCACTTTCGGACAAGGACCGATACAGAGGTCATACTTGCAGGATTCTCGCTCTACGGGCCGGGTTTCGTGTCCAGATTGAATGGAATGTTCGCGTTTGCGGTGTATTCCATATCCACGCATAAGTTGTGGCTGGTAAGAGACAGATTCGGTATCAAGCCGCTCTATTATCACCATTCGAAAGACAGAGTACTGTTCGCGTCAGAGATCCGTCCAATTCTTGGGTCGGGCAAAGTAAATAGGGATGTGGATCACTCTGGCTTTGCAGATTTTTTCGTTTATCGTTATGTACCTTCCCCAAAGTCAATATGGAGAGGCGTTTCCAAGCTGGAGCCTGCACATTACTTGGAATTCGACCTGCGTACCGGAAAGGTTGTTCAGACAGAATATTGGCAGTTGCCGAAACAGGAACGAAAACGAAGCCGTGGTGAACTTGTAGCTATGGTTGGCGAGATTCTGCAGAATTCCGTACAAGGCCAATTGAAATGTGATGTTGAGATCGGAGCCTTGCTCAGCGGTGGCTATGATAGCAGCGCACTGGCCTTGTATGCAGTGGAACAGAATCCTGATCTTAGGACATTCAGTGTAGGCTTCACCGATTGGCAGAACAGTGAAGATCAGTATGCGCGTACAGTGGCAGAACACCTAGGTGTTTCCAACAGGTCTGTCATATTGGATGGGTCGAGTCTGAAATTGATGGATATTATGCCAAAAGTATACGATGAACCGATCGCAGACATTTCAATAATTCCGACCTACGCTGTAAGCAAACTCGCCAGATCGGAGGTAAAGGCCGTTATAAGTGGCGAAGGCGCAGATGAGATATTCTGCGGTTACAATTGGCAGAAGGAATATTTCCGGTCCACTTCAGCCAGAGGTTTCTTCGGTAAGTTGGTTGATGCACTTTCTCCACCTGACGCGGTCGGATTCTACGCGCAGAGCATGGCCATGGGGTGGTTTGGCCTCGAAGAATTGAAGAAACTGATGAACCCCGATCTCCACACACACTTGCCTGAAGACGTTCATTGGTTCTATAGGAAGCATTATGGTGAATTCAAAGGACTGAAGTCCATACAATACATGGATCTGAAGTGTTTCATGGCAGAACTTGTACTCACGAAGGTCGATAGGGCAAGTATGGCAAATTCGTTGGAGGTCCGAGTGCCCTTTTTGGATCATCGTTTGGTGGAGTTGATATTCAGTTCAACGGAATCCGATTACTTCGACCCGAGGGTGAATAAACTGCTACTATGGTCCAACATCCGTCATCGGCTACCGAATGAGATACTTTCCAGACCCAAACAAGGCTTTGTAGGCCCCGATTCCTATTACCAGGATTCTAATTGGTATGCCACCGAAATAAGCCGTTCCAAACTTTATCACTCGGGCATCATCAGTAAGCAATATGTCGGTTCGCTCTTGAGCTCTAGGGATAGCTGGAGATTGTGGAAATTATTGGTCATGTCCAAATGGTTCGAAGAATACTGCTGATATGCGCTTTGCAGTTGCTGTTGTGGTCTTGTTCCGATCACCAGAAGCCTGTTCAACAGACCCGTACCATCGTTCTCAGTGTTCATTCTGGTGAGAACTCCATAGTAATCAACAACTCATCGGACGTTCCACTGGCGTTCAACCTTAACCTCAATGACCGTTTTCCGTTGACAGCGGAGATCTTGATGTCAGAGGTTCGTGGTCTGGCAGATTCGCTTTCTGTGGACACGGCAGAGGCAGCGTGGATGTTCGTTGCAGAAAACACGTTTCACTCAAATTCTATAGCGCAGGAGCCATGGGTTCATGAGCCGCTACTATTCTTGAACTCCATAGGAGGTGGATTGTGTGATGATAGAAACGCTGTTCTTGCGGGTATTTGGCAGGATCTTGGCTTCAGATCACGCGTTATCGGCCTTGAAGGTCATGTGGTATCAGAGGTTGATCTCAATGGTGATTGGGCAATGTACGATGCTGACCATGGTGTTTTCTTTCTTGATTCTTCGGGAACGCATTTATCGGTTGAGCAAGTGGCACGAACAGCAGCAGGAAACATAATTGTGAAAGGAACCGACTCGGTTAATGCTTTTCTTTGGGATTTCAGTAGGTTCCGACTTGCAAAACAATGGAAGACCTACCGCTCAACCAATGACAATGTTGAGTCTACAGGGTGGTACTTGAATCATGGAAATCGGTTGTCTCAAATATTCAAACTGCCTTCTTACAGCAGCATGAAGATGGTCAATGCAGGTGCGGAGACCGTAATAAAGGTAGTACTGACAGAGAAAAGCACCGGAGAACTGGATGTTCCGCTTGTGGCTTTTGCAACCAGCGGAGAATTGGAGTTTGAAAGGAACCTACGTCTGGAAAAATATAACTCAGACCATCGGTTGGAGGAACTTCCACCTTCAATGATAAAAGTGGTCAATGCCGCGAACGGAGCTGCAATTTGGTATAGAGTGAATCCATTGCTCTGCAATCTTAAACCGATCAACAACCTCAAACTGGAGGTAATTGAGGGGGAATGGCCGAAAATAGAGACTCAGCGGGTCGATTCTGTGTTTGTGGACCTCAACTTAAGAGATGCTCTGAAGGTCAGCAAGTATCTCAAGGAGTCATTCAGGGCTACTTCCCAAATACGTAAAATTGACGGAATGACAAATTACCAACATCTTATCGATCGCTTGGAAGCATTAAGTTTGGGGGAAGAATTGTCGTCTGGCAATGAGATCGACCTTGGTGGTCAGCTAAACGTGATGTGTGATACACTTGGCATTTCTAAAGAACAGTTGTTCAATGAATCGATAACAAATTACCCTATGTCCTTGGTCATGCTAAACATTCTTGTAAAGTACCGGATGTTCGATTACGCAAAGTCAATGTATTCGGGCGGAAGAAGGGTTGAGAAAGTCCGTTGCCGATCATGAGGTTCTTACGAAAGATCGCTCAGCTTCACGACCTTTCCAAGGCCAGCCCGGAATTCTCGTTGGAAATGCTTCGGGCATACAACCGTACCCGTCCGAAGGGCCCTCAGGTGGAAATATGCCATGCACCGTTCAAGAGTATATATTTTGGGCATTATGGCAATGCCATAGCCTGCTGCTACAATAGGACCTACATTCTGGGAAAATACCCTACCGACTCGATACGCGGGATATGGGAAGGGGAGAAGGCCCGGAAGTTACGGCAACTGATATCGGAGAATAACCTTGACCATGGCTGTCAAGGTTGCAAGGCTCAGATCGTGGCAGGAAATTACGATGCCACCAAAGCGAAGCAGTACGATCAGCTCAAGCTGAATCGAAATGGTCTTCCTTCGGTAATGGAGTTCGAGCTAAGCAATACCTGCAACTTGGAATGCCAAATGTGCAGTGGCGATTTTTCGGCACTCATACGGAAGAACAGAGAGAATCGTCCGCCACTTATAGAGCCATATGATGATGCCTTTGTGGATCAGTTGGAAGAATTCATTCCGCATCTTGAAGAAGCCAAATTCTATGGAGGAGAACCGTTTTTGGTAGAGATCTACTACAAGATATGGGAGCGGATCATTGAACTGAATCCTAAGATAAGGATCTCTGTTCAGACCAATGCTACGGTTCTCAATTCAAGAGTAAAGCACATTTTGGAACGATCAGAGTTTCATTTGAACCTCTCCATCGATTCATTTGACAGAGGCAATTATGAAAGGATACGGACAAATGCAAACTATGACCGTACCATGGAGAACCTTGAGTGGTTTTACAATTATTGCAAGCAACGGGGAACGTTTTTCGGGATATCTGCATGTGCCATGACCTCCAACTGGAGAGATCTGCCCGAAGTTGTGAGACGTTGTAACGCCCTTGATGTGCCCGTTTACTTTCATACGGTATTCTTTCCAACCTCAGAGGGATTTCACTCGCTAACTGAAGAGGGTCTCACTGAAGTATTGACGGAATTGGAACCATTCCAGTTCACAGAGGATACACCGGTCAGGAAGAAGAATTCAAGGCATTTCCAGGACATGCTGAAGCAATTGAGGTACCTTCTTGGGCAAAAGCGGACCACAGTGCCTCAGGGACATGCAATAACTTCCGTTGATGAATTCAAAAATTTCGTTCGGAAGTTCATTGCCACGTATTCCGGCTGGTCAGATGCCGTGAAACATGAACGGCAAAAGGCAATATGAAAAAGTTGGATGAACTTTCTGCTGCGTTAGGATCGGAATACAATTATTCAGAGAATTTCAGGTCGTTCGATTTTCAGAACACCGTGAGCGTGTTGACCGTATTGAATCAGCTGGAGAAATTGCCGGTAGATGAGCTGAAGCGACTTGCCACAGGTGCCTAATGAACGGACAGCAGCGCATCTTCGTTTTTGTAGTTTGCGGTTCATCCGAGCATATCCATACGCTGCACATAGCTTTGCGTTATCTTCAAGGCCGTACACAGAAACGGATCATTGTGTTGACAGATTCCGAAAGGAATCAGTTACCCATTGTTCATGACGACATTATCGATGTGACCACGCCTTCCGGTTACACCGATCATCAGGCAAGCATTTTTCTGAAAACATCACTTCACAGGTACCTGCCACAGGGCAACAGATACTGCTATCTTGATTCTGATGTGCTGGCAATTTCTGATGCGATTGACGACATATTCGAGCAATTTGAAGCACCCATCAGGTTTGCGGCAGACCATTGCAAAATGAGCAAGTTCAGCCCCCACGCTGTAAACTGTGGGTGCCTCGCAGCTAAGGAACAGAAGCGGAAAGTGCTTTCGGCCGCCTTCGATCAGTATACGGTCAAAAGCCCGGAGGCGCTTATGAAAAAGGCTCAACTGGAAGCCGAGTTCAAGAAACTCAGATCCAATGTTTTCAGAAAGTCCGTGGTTGCAGTCAGGTACGTCTTTTCAGGACGGGAGTTTGAACTGAATTCCGAATTTCGGTTTGATAAACGGGGTAGGGTGTGGTACGACCGTGACGGTATGCCTGTCGTTTTCGAGGCTGATACTTCAAGAATAGAGCGCGAAACAGGACTCCGATACAACAGATGGAAGGGGGAATGGACTGATGTTGACGGGGTCAATATCTGGAACGATAACTGTGATCATCTGAGGGAATTCATCCATGCTAAATTCGACATTACCGTTTCAGACGCTAATTGGCAACATTGGAACGGAGGCGTTTTCCTATTCGATGCTCAAAGCCATACGTTCCTGGAATCCTGGTTCGAAAAGACAATACAGGCCTTTTCGGACCCAAAATGGAAAACCAGGGATCAGGGAACGCTCATAGCCACAGCTTGGGAGTACGGTTTGGAACAAATGGTCCCGTTGGGTAAAGAGTGGAATTTCCTTTGCGACCATAATAACCCACTGCTTGGACTGTTGCCGGAGAAGGGAGAGTTTTCTGATGATGGATTCCGAACAACGGTTCGCCCCAATCTTGTGCATGTCTATCATCATTTTGGTGATACTGACTGGTATATTTGGAATTGGATTGCAGGACAACAAGTCTCGTTGCATAAGTAGTAATTCTCTGATTTGAAGGTTGGCGTTTGTACCATAAGCACTGTCGGGCACATGTATAAGACCCAGGTTCTGATCAACTCGATACGGTCTTCCTACGAGGTTGACAATTATTGTCTTGTGGTTGATGCCAACGATGCTGTCATCTCAAGTGTAGGTATGACGGTATTGCGTTTGGATGAGTTGCTGCCCAAGTCGCACAGGTCTGGTATGCACAGGTATTCGGGTGACAATCTACGTTGGGCCTGTAAACCACTTCTGATAAATGAACTGTTGGAAAGGGGATACGACCAAGTTCTATATTTCGATAACGACATCCGTCTGTATGACAGCATAGATGTGCTCATTGAACAACTGATGAGTCACTCTTTAGCGTTGACACCGCATTGGTATCTTTCAGATCCAACGGATAAGCAATATTGGCTTGAGGCAAGCTTTCGCATCGGTCTGTACAATGCGGGCTTCTTTGGTGCATCTGTAACTGGTAAATCAGCAGTGCAGTGGTGGGCCGCCTGCTGTGAGTACAACGTAAAAAAAAGTATCAGTAGGGGGCTATTCGATGATCAACGGTATCTTGACCTATTGCCGATACTGTTTGACAAGGTTCATATCATTAAACACAAGGGCTGCAATGTTGCCGGATGGAATATTCAGAACTGCCCAAGGAGTTTAGAGGATGGGCAACTGCGGTTAGATGGGAAATGGCCACTTGTGTTCATTCATTTCAACGCCTTCACAATTCGGAAAATACGGGCAGGCAATGACCCTCTATTGAGCGATTTGCTGGCTCAGTACTTTGAAGAGTTGCGTTCGGTGAACTCAAATTTCGTTTCGACCGATCTTATCAGATACTCGTTGAGCGATGTTTGGAATTTTATTCGTCATATGTGGTGGTACGTTCAAAGATGGTTCGACTGAAAGGCGTACTTACGGGAAGTTGGACTTACCTGATAGTTGGGCTGATCGGCCTGCTACAGTATTCCAACACGCTTAAGCATGATTTCTGTTGGGATGATGCCATCGTCATTACTGAGAACAGCCGTACATCCAAGGGATTGAAAGAACCACTCAGCTTTTTTCAGAACGTGAGGGATAATAAGACGGAGAACAGATACGGTTATCGGCCTATTTCTCTGCTCTCCTTTGCCCTTGATAATGAGCTGTTTGGCAATGGGCCACATGCATATCATCGAACAAATGTGGTGCTCTATGCCCTTCTTTGTCCATTGTTGCTATTGGTGCTCAACCAACTTTTTCCATCGAATAGGATGGAAATGCTATTTGCAGCAGTCATCTTCTCGGTTCATCCATTGCATACCGAGGTGGTTGCAAACATCAAGAGCCGCGATGAGATTCTATCACTCTCGTTCATACTCTTATGCATTTTGGCATTGTTGCAATTGTTACGATCGGAAAATATTGTTTGGGCCTTTTTGGTCTTGCTGTCTGTATTAATGGCATTTCTTTCCAAGGAAAGTGCCATCACAGGTTTTGGCATTTTCGCTTTGGTGCTTTGGTTCAGAGCCGCGGAAGTGAGCAAAAGGACAATTGTTGTCTCGTCCGTGGCCATCGTTTCTGGTTTAGTTGGGCTTGTTCTCTTACGACTCTACCTTTTCTCAGATGGAGTGTTGGTGACAAATGATGGCGAATTGATGAAAAAAGGAGTGTATCACTACGATGTGTTCCTCGGAAATCCATTGATCGATGTGACCGATCCAATTCAACGCTTTGGTAACGCCCTGGTTCTGATGTTCAGGTACCTCAAGCATTTTTTCATTCCTTATCCGTTGGTTCATGATTATGGATACAATCAGGTCAAAGTATCGCTACTGACAAGCCCGTTGCTGTGGTTTTCCATAATCGTTTCAATTTTATTGGCAGTGTTCACATTTTGGAAAACGGCAACTCATAAGATTGTAGGATTCGGGCTAGCATTTTTCATCATTTCAATAAGTATTTACCTTAACTTGATAGCAATAACTCCAGATATGTATGCTGAACGGTTCATGTTCGCCCCATCTGTCGGTTTATCCATCGTCAGTGGGGCTTTTATAGGTAAGGTTCAGAGCAATGTTACATTGAAGGCGATAGGCCTTGTGCTTCTGTGCATTGTGTTGTTTGGGATTACGTTCAACAGGAACTTCGCATGGAAAAACAATGACACGTTATTTGAAGCAGACATGCCCAGATTGAATAACTGCGTAAGAGGTCTATACAATTTCGCCCTTCACAATCATGGGAGATACTACACTGCACCAGAAAGTGAGAAAGAGAAATACAAGACGTTGACCTTGAACAACTACGAAAGGGTTTTGGAGATAAGCGACAGACTTTTTTTGGTGTACATGGATCTTGGAGGCGCCTATATGGAGTTCGGTTATCCGGACAAGGCAAAGGCTACGTTTGAAAAAGCTGTTGAACGTTTTCCCCATCTTTCAATCCCCTATGTGCAACTGGGCAAGTATTATATGACCTTGGGCCATTTCGAGAAAGCGGCTGACCAATTGGCGATTGCGATAGAAAAAGGGGAGGAGAATTCAGACTTCTATTACCTACTGGCAGTCTGCCAGATCAAGAACGGCAACGTTGAACTGGCCGATGAGACACTGAGCAAAGGACAGAAGTTCGGAGTATCATCAGAAAGCTACTTTGAACTGCAGGCCAGATTGAAAAACGAGCTGAAGGTCAAACATTTCGAATAAGCACAATAACTTTCGGTCATTTGGCAGTAGCAATAACGCGTTTTTCCAAGAGCGTTGAGGTGCGCTTTGCCTCAAGTTATTTGTGATATTTGATCAAACGTTTCAGACCCCTGTTATCACTATGGAAAGAGTATTCAGAACAATAGCATTTGCGTTTCTCGTATGTGTGTCCGAAGTTTATGGACAGACGGTAGTAAAGACCTACTTCCCTGCAAGCTCCGTTTCGGTTGATGGAGTTGGCAACTATGGACAAGCATTGACTGGTTTGAATTTTGTTCAGTCTGATTTTACTTCTGGTTGCTTGATCTCTGACGTCAATGTGACCATCAATTGGGCCAAGACAGCAGGGACCTGCACAGCTCCGACCGGTGCAGATTCGTACCACGGTGAAACAAGTTTCCGACTTGACAGGGCAGGTAATAACCAGATTTTGGCCTTGCCAGGAACATGGTCGGGTAATACGACCACATCATCTGTCACCACGGTTTTTGATCAGCAGGCCGCAACTATTCCATCAGGAACACCGGTCTCAGGATCGTTCAGGCCCAACGGGGGCAATCTGAATCTCTACAATAACACTACTCCTTTTGGCTCTTGGAATCTGACCGCTGGAGACAATAATCCGTCTCGGCCCTTGTGCATCACTTATTATCAGGTGTCGATTTCCACAACCCAGGATGTAACTGGTCCAACCTTTACAACTTTCCCCACCAATATTCCTGCTTCAAGTGTATCTGGGAATTGCGGAGCTGTTGTAAGCTACGTTACGCCCGTAGCTACTGACGCTTGCGGGGTGGTAAGCGTTTTGCGCACAGCAGGACTTGCTTCTGGAAGTTTTTTCCCCGTAGGAACCACAACGGTTACTTTTCGTGCTACTGATACGTATGGTAATAGCACTGATCAATCTTTTAACGTTACGGTAACTGACGTTGAGAACCCGGTTATCACCTGCCCATCAAACATTACTGTCAACGCGGCAAGTGGAAGTTGTAGTTTACCCGTGAACTTCAGTGCCGCAACGGCAACAGACAACTGTCCAGGGGTATCGGTTGCTCAAATTGGAGGTTCGGTCAGTGGTAGCTCTTTTCAGGTTGGTACCAATACCATCACTTACAGAGCAACTGATGCTTCAGGCAGAACATCGCAGTGTTCATTCACGATAACTGTGGTTGATAACCAGAACCCAGGTATAAGTTGCCCTTCCAACATTACCACCAATGCAGCCTCTGGAACCTGTGCGGCTAACGTTACTTACTCCACGCCAACGGGAGTTGATAACTGCCCAGGAGTTACGGTGTCGCGTACTGCCGGTCCGGCAAGTGGTTCATCATTCGGTGTGGGAACCACCACGGTGACTCACGTGGCCACAGATGCTTCGGGCAATACGGCCAACTGTTCGTTCACTGTAACAGTGGTCGATAACCAGAATCCGGTCATTTCCGGTTGTCCAAGCAACATCACAATTCCTAATACTACTGGCCTTTGTACCGGTGTGGCAACTTGGACAGCACCAACTGCCAGCGACAATTGCCCGGGAGTGAGCATAGCCAGAACAACTGGACAAAACCCTGGAACTGCCTTTGCGTTGGGTTCAACCACGGTAACCTACGTGGCAACGGACGCGTCATCGAACACCGCCACTTGCACGTTCACAGTTACGGTTAACGATACGCAGAATCCATCTATCACTTGCCCTTCTAACATTTCGTTGAACAACTCTCCTGGTCAGTGTGGTCGAACCATCACATTCAGCAATGCCAGTTATAGCGATAACTGCCCGGGCGTAACGTTGCAACAAACAGCTGGATCGGCAAGTGGAAGTTTCTTCTCGGTTGGTACACAGACGGTCACGTTTGTTGCCACCGATGCAGCATCGAACACGAACACATGTTCATTCACGGTTACTGTTATTGACGCAGAGGCACCACAATTCTTGAATTGCCCTGCAAACGTTACAGTGAACACTGCCAACGGAACGTGTGGAAGAGTAGTCACCTATCCAACAATTCTGGCGAATGACAATTGCAATGGTTCAGTTACACCAGTACTTCAAACGGGTGCAGGAACCGTAAGCGGTTCAACATTCCCTCTCGGAACTACTACTGTTACTTACACGGCAACTGATGCCGTTACCAACTCATCTACATGCACCTTCACGGTAACGGTTGAAGACGAGGAGGCTCCACAAATGAACTGTCCTTCGAATCAGACCGTGACGTTCGATGGAAACTGTCAGTATCAGATTCTGAACTATGTTCCTCAGGTTTCCTTCTTACAGGATAACTGCGATAATTCACCAAGTGTGGTTCAAAGTCCCGTGGCTGGTTCAACGATCACAGGTAGCACTGTTATTACGATCACTGCAACGGACGCAAGCGGCAATTCAACCAGCTGTACCTTCAATGTGAATCCGAATGACGTGGTCGATCCCGTCATTACGTGTCCGACAAATCAGCAGGTTGCCGTTAACGCCATTTGCCAATTCACACTGCCCAACTACACCAATGCTGTGGTGAGTGATGACTGCGACCCAAGCCCAGATGTGACGCAAAGCCCAATAGCAGGTGCCATTCTTACATCATCGACCACGGTTGTTCTGACGGTTACAGATGCCAGTGGAAACGATAGTCAGTGTTCGTTCTTGGCTGAACCATTGGATGCTTCAAACCCGACCATTTCGTGCCCGAGCAACCAATTGGAGACCTTCGATGCAAACTGCGAATTGGCACTACCTGATTATACAGGTCTTGCCACGGCAGATGACAACTGCGACAACAGTCCTGCCATTACCCAAAGCCCTGCGGCAGCAACGGTGATCGGTGGAAACACAGTTGTGACCCTGACCGCAACAGACGCAACTGGCAACACTGGAAGTTGTACGTTCAGCGTGATTCCAGAAGACAACAACAATCCGGTTATTACTTGTCCTGCCGATCAGAACGTGGCGTTCAATTCACTGTGCCAGTTCACGGTTGTCAACTACATATCGTTGGCCACTGCTAGCGACAACTGCGACAACAGTGTTTCCGTAACGCAATCTCCAACTGCAGGAACTTCCATCGGGACCACAACTCAGGTTGTACTTACGGCAACTGACAATGATGGAAATACTTCAACCTGTAGTTTCAATATCATTCCAACGGATCAGACAGACCCAAGTTTGGTTTGCCCGCAGAACCAAGTGGTGAATTTGAACTCCAGCTGTCAGCATTCGTTGGCGAACTACGTTCTTTCAACCACTATAAACGATAATTGCGATGCGTCATTGACCGTGTCGCAATCGCCAGCAGCGGGTTCGGTCATATCGTCTACTACAACCGTTACCATTACGGCTACAGATGATGACAACAACGCAAACAGCTGTTCATTCCAAGTTATTCCGCAGGATGTAACTCCGCCAACCATCGTTTGTGGTTCAAACCTGACGGTCAGCTTCAGCGGAAGTTGCACTTATACCGTTGGAAACTACGTTTCTACACCAACTGTGAGTGATAACTGTACGGCAACACCAACCGTTACGCAAAGTCCAAGTTTGGGAGCCGTCATTACGGGTCAGACCACGGTTACACTTACCGCCACGGATGCCGCAGGCAACGCGGGTACTTGTACATTCCAGATCATTCCGAACGATACGCAGGTTCCGACCATTGCGTGTCCTTCAAACCTGAATGTGAGTTTCAGTGGCTCGTGTGATTACACATTGGCCGATTACACCGCACAGGCTACTGCTTCAGATAACTGCGATCAATCGCTTACACTGACACAAAGCCCAGGGTTCGGCACTGTCATCACATCAACTCAGGTTGTGACCATCACCGCAACAGACGATGCACTGAACAGCGCCAATTGTACGTTCAGCGTCATTCCAGCTGATAACACACAGCCAAATCTGACCTGTCCTTCAAACCAACTTGAAACATTCACTGCGGGTTGCAACTTCGTACTTCCGAGCTACACTGGTTTGGCCACGGTTTCTGACAACTGCGATAATAGTGTGCTTGTTACGCAGTTCCCATCTGCCGGAACCACGATAACTGGTTCGCAGACTATCACGGTGACTGCGGTTGATGATGCTACCAACAGCACGACTTGTACGTTCAATGTCATTCCAGAGGATAACACGCCTCCAACCATTTCTTGTCCGAACAATATTCCTGTTGCCTTTAATGCGCAATGCCAGTACATCGTGCTGAACTACACTGGAATGGCAACTGCCGCGGACAACTGCGATCAGAACCCGGTTGTTACGCAATCTCCTGTTTCGGGCACCAGTGTCGGCACCACTTCGACCATCACACTTACAGCCACCGATGCTGACGGAAACAGTGCTTCCTGCACATTCCAAGTGATTCCTATAGATCAGACGGCACCATCCATTTCTTGCCCAGGCACACAAACGGTGAGCTTTGGTGGAACTTGCGGTTACACGTTGGGTAGTTACACCTCGTCTGCGATTGTGAACGACAACTGCGATGCAGGACCGACCGTAACTCAGTCGCCTGTTTCGGGTACTAACATTACCAGCAATACAACAGTGACACTTTCCGTTCAGGATGCTGCTGGAAACACGAACAGCTGTACGTTCAGCGTGAATCCAGTTGACGTTACGAACCCGACCGTTTCGTGTCCGTCTAACATGAACGTGAATTTCGATTCCGGTTGTCAGTTCACGTTGGCCGATTACACTGGTGGTGCATCAGCTGGCGACAACTGTACAAGTTCGCCAACGTTGACACAGAGTCCGGCTTCGGGTAGCGTTATCACGGGATTCACCACGGTAACCATCACAGCGGCTGATGCTTCTGGCAACATCGGAACATGTACGTTCACCATTACGCCAGACGACAATGAGGATCCAACAATTTCTTGTCCAACCGATCAGGTGGTAAGTTCTAACGCTTCCTGCGATTACCTCGTTCCAGATTACACAGGATCGGCTACGGTTTCTGATAACTGCGACCTCACACCAACTGTCACTCAGCTTCCTGCTTTTGGAACCATCATCACGGTTCCTACCACGGTAACGCTTACTGTGACGGATGATCAGGCGAACACTGCCAACTGTACTTTCCTTGTAACTCCTAATGACGTTGACGAGCCAAGCATCAGCTGTCCGGGCACGCAGTTGGAAGATGTGGATGGAAACTGCCAATTCACGTTGGTCGATTACACGTCATTGGCCACGGCAACAGATAACTGTAGTTCAGCCCCAACGGTTACGCAGCTTCCTGCGTCTGGTGGTGTCATCACTGGAAGCACAACCATTACCCTTACAGCGACAGATGGCGACTTGAACACCGCCACTTGTACGTTCCAAGTGGTGCCAGTTGATAATACCGATCCGGTGGTGACCTGCCCAACAGACCAAAGCGTTTCTTTCAGTGCGCAATGCCAACTGACGCTTCCGAGCTATGTTTCGTTGGGTTCGGTATCCGATAACTGCAACGCTGGTCTGTCCATCTCTCAAAGCCCTGTTGCCGGTACGTTGATCGGTGGTACAACGGTCATTACACTGTCGAGCACGGATGCTGCTGGCAACATCGGCACGTGCACATTCTCGGTAATTCCTGCTGATAATACAGCACCAACTCTTACCTGTCCGACCGATCAGGTCGAGTCGTTCGATCCAGCGTGTGAATTCACTCTGCCGAGCTACAATAACCTTCTTTCGGTGTTTGATAACTGCGATGTGGCTCCGTTCACTATCGTACAATCGCCAGTTTCTGGAACGGTGATCGGAGGTAACACAACGATTCAGTTCTCGGTGACTGATGGTGCCGGAAATACAGGCACGTGTACGTTCTCTGTGATTCCTGACGATGACGAGGATCCTGTCATCATCTGTCCAAGCAACCAAGTTGTAAGTTTCAACGCAAGCTGCCAGTATATTTTGGCTGATTACGCGGGAGATGTAACAGTCAACGATAACTGCGATCCAGAACCTTTGTTGACCCAAAGTCCTGCAGTGGGAACTTCATGGACCTTCAACAATACTGTGACCATTACGGCAACTGATGTTTCTGGCAACTCGGCTTCATGCAGCTTCTTGGTCATTCCGGTTGATGATACGGATCCGGTGGTCACGTGTCCATCAACCCAAACGGTCAATTTCACTTCAAACTGTGAATTCACCATTCCTTCTTACAGTGGCATGGCCTCGTTCTCAGACAACTGCGACAACACGCCTTTCGTGACACAAAGTCCTGGAATTGGAACCATCGTTACCGGAAGCACCGTTGTGACGATTACCGTAGTGGATGATGCTGCCAATTCAAACTCATGTACGTTCACGGTAAATCCTGTAGATGTTACTGTACCAACGGTTCAATGTCCTTCAACGCAGTTCGTGGACCTGTCTGCGCTATGCGATTACAGTTTGGCTGATTTCCGCGGTTTGGTGAACGACAACGATAACTGCGATGCCGACCTGACACTTATTCAAAGCCCTGCCATTGGAACAACCGTTTCGTCTACAACGCTCATTACGATCACTGCATTAGATGATGCTGGAAACAGTGCCACTTGTACGTTCAATGTGGTGCCCGAAGATAATTCGGTTCCAACACTCGTTTGTCCGGCCAACCAAACGGTCAACTTGAGTCCAACGTGTCTGTTCATCGTGCAGAACTACACGGCTTTGCCAACGGTTTCTGATAACTGCGATGCAAGCGTGAGCGTAACGCAATCACCTCTATCTGGAAGCCTCATCGGTGGACCGACCGTGGTGACACTTTCAGGTACTGATGACGCTGGAAACGTTGGCACATGTACGTTCACCGTAACACCTGAGGACAACAGTGCCCCAACCATTTTCGGATGTCCTTCGAATATGGCAGACGTTACCGATCCGGGAATCTGCGGTGCGGTTACTACTTACGCTACCATTACTGCAACGGATAACTGCGATGGTGTTTTGGTGCCTGTGTTGACCACTGGTCAGGCCAGCGGAACGGTATTCCCATTGGGTGTGACCACCGTGACCTATGATGCCACCGACAGTTGGGGAAATACAACCCTCTGTGTCTTCACAGTTACGATAACGGATGATGAGGATCCGATCATTTCGTGCCCCGCAAGCGTTTCAACGTTTGTTCAACCGTCTACTTGTGGCGCAACTGTAACCTACAGTTTGCCAACCATAACTGATAACTGTACCAGCCCGATCACGCCAGTATTGGTTGCCGGTTTGGCGTCAGGCTCTACGTTCTCACTTGGTTCAACCACGGTTACGTATAGCGCCAATGATGGAAATGGAAATTCATCGCAGTGCAGTTTTACAGTGACGGTCACGGATAATGAAGACCCAACCATCGTTTGTCCATCCAGCATTGTTCAGAATAACGACCTTGGAATTTGCGGTGCTGTCGTCAGCTACTCACTTCCAAGTGTTTCCGACAACTGCAATGGTTCTATTGTTCCAACGTTGGTCACTGGCGGTGCTTCGGGAAGCACGTTTGCATTCGGAGAGACCACGGTAACCTATTTAGCTGAAGATGGAAACGGAAACAGCGCCACATGCAGTTTCACAGTTGAGATTCTGGATGCTGAAGATCCGATCATCGCCTGTCCTTCTGCAATGGTGGTCAGCGTTGAGCCTACCACTTGCCAGGCCACAGTTTCTTATTCGTTGCCTTCAGTTTCAGATAACTGCAACAATGCCATTGTTCCTTCAATGACCGCTGGTTTGGCCAGTGGCAGTTCATTCCCTATTGGCGTTACCACGTTGGGTTTCCTTGCTGAAGATGGAAACGGAAATTCGGCTACCTGCAGTTTCACTGTTGAAGTGGTTGATGATGAGGATCCGAGCATCAGTTGCCCATCAGAGCAGTTCGAATCGTTCAACGCTTCGTGCCAGTTGACCATGCCGAATTACACTGGTTTGGCCACAACGTCCGACAACTGCGATGCCTCGCCTGTAGTAACTCAGTCGCCAGCTGTTGGCGCAGTGGTTACGGGTCAGACGACCGTGACGCTTACTTCGACAGATGATGCTGGAAACAGCAGTTCGTGCACGTTCACGGTTACTGACGACACACCACCGACTGTGTCGTGTCCAGCCAACCAAACTGTTGGTAACGACATCAATTGCTTTTTCACACTGCTCGATTACACCGTATTGGCAACAGGTGCTGATAATTGCGGTTCTGTGAACTTGACGCAATCACCCATTGCTGGAACACAGATCGCTGCACAAACGACCGTTTCCATCACGGCAACGGATGCATTCGGAAATTCTTCGATCTGCACATTCAGCATCACACCTATCGACAACATCGAGCCTGGTATCACCTGTATCGGTAATCAGGTTGGATTCTTGGATGCCAATTGTCAGTATCAATTGCCAGATTATACTGGTCAGGCGAATGCAACAGATAACTGCGATACCGATCCTGTGATCACGCAAAGCCCAGCTCCTGGATCACTTGTAGGTGCAGGTTTGAGTGTGATCACACTTACGGCAACAGACGACAACGGAAATGCGCAGTCGTGCAACTTCAACTTGAACACCTCTGATGTGTTGGCCCCAACCATACAGTGTCCTTCGTCTCAGGTGGTGGCTTACGATGCCAACTGCCAGTTTGCGCTTCAGAACTATACTGGATCGGCAACTACCTCCGATAACTGTACTGCTGTTGTAACGGTTTCGCAATCGCCAGCTGCTGGAACATTGCAAACTAGCAATACGGTTGTGACACTCACAGCCACAGATAACGTGGGTAGTTCTGCCAGTTGTGCCTTTGTTGTTTCGGCCACAGACGGTATTGCTCCAAGCATCGTTTGTCCGAACGACATTAATGTGGATTTTGATACGGATTGTAAGTTCAATCTGCTGAACTACACGTCAATGGCTGTGACAGACGACAACTGTTCTACGAGCATTCTGGTCACACAATCGCC
>Ga0172373_10003609_pt1 | contig 22502 bp, 15 predicted proteins | sample Lak10m_2_FD_114546 | JGI IMG/M metagenome (GOLD analysis project Ga0172373, IMG submission 114546) | Freshwater microbial communities from Kabuno Bay, South-Kivu, Congo - kab_092012_10m | ecosystem: Environmental > Aquatic > Freshwater > Lake | place: Democratic Republic of the Congo...
GAGGGTTAGGGTGGGGGGGAGGTTGCCATGAAAGTACTCCGTTGCAGCTTCCCCCACCCCCTGCCCCCCTCCCGCAAGGGGAGGGGGAAGCTTTCCGAATTAATAAATGTTACAAGGTACTAGACAAATTTCGGTTTTAACCTTTGAATCTCCAGATCATAGACATCGTCCTCATCACCGGTTTTACGTATAATGCTCATTTTACCACCGGCAACCTGTTCAAGTTCATTTTCCGATAGAGCGGCTTCTTCCTGGTTTTCCTGATTTGAAACTGGTTTGTCTGACATAAATCCTCCTGATGTTTGAAATAGATTATACTACAGTACGCTTAAGACCGATATAGACTTCATCTTAAGTTTGACTGCCAGTACCCGGACCACCGCAACAAGGCGTCGTTTTATTCCGCCAGCAACTTTCTCAAGCTCTTTTTCAGCCACAAATTCTTTTTCATTTTGCATACGTAATGCCTTTTTAGTGTGTTTCAAATTCTGGGTGTACGTTTGCCGGAGGTAAATGACCCAAAACCACCGGCAGCACTATCAAGCTCTGCATCACGAAGCTCCCCATTATCGACAACGTCAGAGTCTGTTTTTTTTGAATTCTCTAAATTTAATGGCTGGGCTTCCGGCTTTGTGTTCCCCATACATGCCTCCACAAAAACTTGATATAAATTTACTCTCGGATTGTTTGGGTTAGCAAGAATGATGAGATGCTGCTTTGACGTTTTGAGACGGCGTTTGTTTCAAATTTTTTGCACAAAAAAATATGAACCGGCTATTCGTCCCCCATCAATCTTTTCAGCATCCGATCAAACCGTCCGCCGGCCAGAAAGACATTGTCAAGTACGTTCTCATCAAGCTCATCCACTTGAAGTGCCTCATCATCCAGAGCTACCGGCACCCCATAGCCGAGATGCTTGATCGTCTTTCTCAAACGATCCGAGAGGAAGATGGCTATTGCCTTATAAAAATGAGCCGAAAATTCAATGTCAGTGGCCATTTTTTCATTCAGTTTCTGCTTGGATATATCGAGGACTTTTGAATCGATAAGTGCAGTAACGGTAGCTGAAGGGGGGCTGGCATCGATCATCGACATTTCACCCATGATCTCGCCTGTTTTCAAACGGGCAATTTCTCCAATCCCGTCGGCACTGACCGACATATCTCCGGAAAGAAGGAAAAAAATAGAGGCGAGTGGCTGCCCCATGGTGATGATTTCTTGTCCTTTAGGGATTGAGCGGCGAGTGCCATTGGCTGCCAGCCACTCCACTTCACGGTCACTCAGTTGCCCAAGAATATACAGGACTTTTCGCATAATGTTCGCTACCTCTCTTTTGGCGAAGTGGTGGGATCGATTTCCGGGCATTTTCGGGCACCAACCGCCCAGTCGAGCTGATCATCATCGATTTCCTCGGAGGCGGCAAGAGTTACGACATTGTGATGTATGCGCTCAATCAGCGCGTCATCCGGTTCAGGCGGAGTCAAAACATCGACCAGTTCCCATACGTGCCGTAACAGCTCAGCTTCCGAGTTCAGAGCTGAGTCATCCCGGGTTGCCTGACCGGTGCTACAGATTGAGAGTTTGTGTCCCGATAGCGAGTCTGTGACTGACTGCAGGTATGAGGGATTATTTTTGTCGCTCATCATTAGTGTTCTTTCAGCTGTTCGGCAAGCAGAATATGGGCGCGATGCACTCTCATTCTGACCGTATCCAGCGTTGTTCCAAGCACCTGGGCTGCTTCTTTGTACGACATGCCTTCAAATCTGACCAGAGCGAACGATGTCCGGTGATGGTCAGCAAGTGCGTAAAAGGCAGTTTTGACTTTTTCTGCACTTTCCCGAGAAACCAGTTCGCTCAGCGGGGATTGGAGAGAGGCCGGTTCCTCTCCGGAGAGCTGCTTGTACTCACGGATCCTGCCATAGCGCAAGGAGTCACGAAACTTATTGACTGCAATGGCGTAGATCCATGATTTCAAGGAGCTATCTCCCTTGAAGGTCGGCAGTTTGTTCATAACCGACAGAAAAGTTTCCTGTGTCAGGTCCTCAGCGTCGTGCTGATTGCCGCACATGCTATACAGGAACGAGTACAACCCTTTGCCATAGTCGCGAAAGATCTCTTCAAAGGTCAACCCGGTATCAGATACGTTTTTTTGACGTGTCATAGTTGCAATCGTTTCAAAGTTATTTTCAGGCGACCTGTCGGTGCGCCAGATCCGCAAAGATCCCGCCCAGCTGCATCAGTTCTGCATAGTTTCCGCACTCAACAATTTTCCCCTTGTCGAGCACCATAATCTTGTCAGCCCTGTGGATAGTGCTGAGGCGATGAGCAATCACAATTCTTGTTACCCGCAACGATTCAAGGCTCTCATTGATGATGGCCTGCGTCCGGTTGTCCAAAGCGCTGGTAGCTTCATCAAAAATAAGCATGGAAGGCTTATTGACCAAAGCACGGGCAATCAGCATGCGCTGCCTCTGGCCACCGGAAAGATTGCCGCCACCCTCAGAGATAAAGGTGTGCATTCCCATCGGCATGGCTGCGATATCTTCTTCCAGTCCGGCCAGGCGGGCGGCTTCCCAGGCGTGTTCAATGGTAAGATTGCGGGAACCGACGATATTGGAAAGGATGTCACCGGCAATCAATCTGCCGTTCTGAAGAACAACTCCGATCTGTCGGCGGACCTGGTGGACATCCAGTTGTTCCAGATCTTTGCCGTCATAAAAGACACAACCGCTGGACGGTTTTTCGAAGCCGAGCAGCATGCGTGTCAGAGTTGATTTGCCGCCACCTGATGTACCGACTACGGCGACAAACTCGCCCGGTAAAATTCTGAAGGATATGTCGCTCAGCACGTCAGGAGTTGATTCTGCATAACGGAAAGAAACGCCGCTTACTTCGATATCGCCCTTGAGAATGCCCGGGTGCTCTTTCGCACCGTCCCGTTCCGGCAGTGCATCCATAATCGGCCGGCAGCGGTTGTAACTCGGAACAGTCGAACTGATCGCCATCAGACTCAGACTCATCGACATCAACGTTGAGACAAACTGGGTAAAGGCGGCGTTAAATGCCAGAAAACCACCCACACTCAGGGTCAACGTTTTGGAATGCATGATCATAGAGAAGATGACGATGCTGGCTACCAGTGGGAACACTTCAGAAAACACCCGCACCAGATTACCTGTCGTACGCACCTTCAGAATGGTTTTTTTCTGGTTGAAGAAAGCTTCGGCCCAGCGTGAAAAAGCGCGATCTTCAGCTCCGGCAATCTTGAACTTGGCGATACAATTCACCAGATCGAGTACCTTCCCGGAAAGCTCACCGCGCTGCGCTGCAAAATTCTTTTGATATCGTGTCTGAATCGTTCCAAGGATTGTTGTGCCGATAACGGCGAATGCTGCCAGAGCGATTGCAACCAGGGCGAGTTGAAAACTGTAGTAAAAGAGCAGTGCCAGGCTGGTGAGCGAAAAAACGGCCGACAAAAGGCTCTCCGTAACCGTATCAGAAAGGGTCTGGCGAATAGAGCTGATGCCCAGAGATCTGTCTGCCAGGTCGCCGGAACTGAACTGACGAAAAAATGAAACCGGCAGCTTGATCAGGCGATCCCAGACGGCACCCTGAATATGTTGATCCATGCGGCTTTCGATTCTGAAGAGTGCCATACGCTTGGTCAGATCGAATACGGCAGCAGCGATGGCGCAGAGTGAAAGTGCCAGGCAGAGCAGCCAGAGCTGATTGCGCTGGGCCTGCGGGATAACGGAATCGAAGATCAGGCCGGTTACAATCGGTACCGCCAGACTCAGCAGGCTGCCGACCACACCCATCAGCACCAAAAGGTAGAGATCCTTCTCTATGCCGAGTATCCCGAATTTGAACAGAGACAGACCGGAAAGCGGCCTGTCGGGAAAGGGTCGGTAGAGCATGAATGCGAAATAGCGCAACTGCTCGGCTGTAGCGGCAAGTACCTTCACCGCTTCGCCATCTGCAGAGTAGGCCTGATACTCTCCGTGAGGTGTTCCAATCAGGGCGACCGGCTGTCCCTCGCTGGTAAAACCGATCAGCGGGCCGCAGTCTTTGCGCCACCACCCCTCCGTAAGCGCAACCTTACGCGTACGGACTCCGAGATTTCTGACCAGGTCTTGCAGCTGATCTTCAGGCGAAACATCAGGTGCGTAGTCAAGCAGAGCAGAAGCCAGCGGAATATCCAGTTCCTCGGCAACCCGAGTTACGGCGGACAGAAGCGGATCAGAGGTGGTGAGTGCCTGTTTCGCGCGCCCTGGAACAAAAAGCTGTGTAAAACGGGTCAATGCCCGGTTCATCAGGGCGGCGTCCTGTGTTCGGCGTGCCTGAAGCAGATCAAGGTCATGGGCTCTGCTGTCGGCATCATCCGCCTCGCTGATGGCACGTGCCGTCAGGAGAAATGTGCTGATCGGGAGGAGCAGGGCATGGTCGGCAAGCAGTGTATGGGTCGTAAAGGTTTCAAGTAGCGAATCTTCTGAAGCCGTTGCCCACGTGGCGGGTGTCATCGCCGTTAGGCCGGATGCCTGGCTGATTTTCAGACGGTCGCCATGGTATGAACATGATCCGCTGGCGACCCGGAACCAGGTCACGGTCGAATGAGTCGAGCAGATCTGACCGGTTGAAACGGGAAGAGGATCAGAATGCTCGTCCAGAAAGTGCTGTACGATTTTGGGTTGGTTGCCACGCGACAGCGATGCCGTCAGCTTCAGGAAAAACCTGTCAAGTGCAGCGGCAGACAGTTCCTGCTCCGCTTTCGTTACGATCCTGCTCAGAAACGTGTCCAGCGGACAGCGCGTTACGGTCGCTTCACTGACGGCAGAGAGGAGGAAACTGCTTGTGGAGGCAGCGCCATCTTCGGATCGATTGACCAGGAGAAGCTCACCCTCTTCAAAACTGCATAGAAAGCGACGTGGTCCGTTTGGCTGACCATGCAGCAGAGGAACCACCGAGATGTCCGCCCGACCGCTTCGAATGAGAAACAGCTGCATTTCGCCGTCAGGCATAACAACCCTGCTGCCGCCAATTGTAACGGTATCGTGATCGGTAACCAGTTTTTCCAGAAGAGAAGAATGCACCAGAGATTCCTTACATTGTCTTTACAAGTTGCGCATAGGTTCCATCGGCGGCCATCAGGTCATCATGCGTTCCACGTTCTACGACGCGCCCTGTTTCCAGAACAATAATTTCATCACAGTCACGAATTGCGCTTAACCGGTGCGCAACTACCACGCAGGTACAACCCTGACGCCGAATATTGTTTTCAACGACGACTTCTGTGGTGGCATCGAGGGCACTGGTGGCTTCATCCATCACCAGAATGGTCGGATTGATGGCCAGCGCCCGCGCGATTTCCAGACGCTGCAACTGTCCTCCGCTGAAGTTTTTGCCCGATTCACCAACTTCAGCATCGTATCCACCCGGACGAGAGGCGATGACCTCATGGATGCAGGCATCCCGCGCAGCTGTCACGATCGTTTCCTGCTCGATAGTTTCATCCCAGAGAGCCAGATTTTCTTTGATGCTGCCTTTAAAAAAGTGAATATCCTGATCAACCAGAGCCAGCGAACCGTGCAGCAGGTCAGGCTGGATTTCAGAGCGTGGCATCCCGTCAAACAGAATTTCTCCGCTCCAGGGCTCATAAAGGCCGCAGATCAGTTTGGCGATTGTCGATTTTCCGCTCCCGGAACCGCCCACCAGTGCCACCCGCATACCGGGGCTCAAGCGGAGACAAAAATCTTCGATCAGCGGCGGCTGCAACCGGCTATAACCAAACGTAATATTGACCAGTTCCACAGCTCCGGTCAGGCGTGCCGTTGCCGGCAGTCGCTCTCCGCCATCTCCCTTTTTGACAAACTGGCTATCAACAGGATAGCGCAGTACATCATCAAGACGGTTCATATCATTTTTGAGCTCCTGCAGCGTTCCACCCAATGAAACCAGCTGGTTGACCGGCCCCATGAAACTGGCCATCAGACTCTGAAAAGCGACCAGCATGCCGATCGTCAGGTGACCATCCATGATGCGGAAACCGCCGATTGCCAGGATAAATACGCTCGTCAGGGTAGTTATCAACGGCGAAAAGAGGCCCAGCGCCTGTGAAATTCGTTCGAACTGCTGCTGCCCGTTCAGAACTTTGGAAAACTGGCCGGCCCATTTGGCGAAAAAATCGTCCTCGCTCCCGGTGGCCTTAAGATTTTCGATCAACTGCAGACCGTTCATGGCGGTGCCGTAAAGTTTGCCCTGTTCCTGAAGCAGCATCTGGCTGCTGTCTGCCCGCTTGCGGGAAACGAAGTGCAGCAGCAGCATGTTACCGACAGCGGCGGCCATGCCGACCAGCGTCATGATGATGTCGTACTGGATCATGAGGCTGAGATAAAAAACTATCAGGAACAGATTTAAAAGATTTGTGGAGATGGCACCGGCCAGGATCTGGGCGACACGGTCATTTATGGCGATTCGACTACAGATTTCACCCGAGAAACGCTGAAAAAAGAAATCCATCGGAAGTTTGAAGACATGGGAGATGAACGCACATGAGCTGGTGACGGAAAGTTTCGTTTCGAAACGCATCAGAAAATGCTGCTGCAGCCAGACGGCGCCACCACGGGCGCAAGCCGTGATTCCGAGACCAATCAGCAGCGGCCTGAGCCACCCTTCCATGCCGCCAATCAGCACATCATCAACAAAGACCCTGATAAAAGTTGGAATAACCAGACCCGTAATCATGGCAATGATGCTGACGGCAAAAAGAAACATCACTGCGTCACCCGAGCCGGACAAACGCCGTAAAAAACCGGCCAGCAGCGAGGGGCGCTCATCACCTTTGGTAAAGGCCTCCGTCTTTTCAAACAGCAGCACGACTCCGGTAAAACTTTCGTCAAATTCTGCTGCTGAAACCTGGCGCGGGCCTGTTCCCGGATCATTCAGATAGACGCGGTCTTTGCCAAATCCTTCGACAACCAGAAAATGGTTGAAATTCCAGAACACGATCATCGGTTTCGTCAGTTTGCAGAGATCAGCCGGATCTTTACTGAATCCTTTGGCGGAGAGACCATACTGGCGGGCCGCCTTGAGGATGTTGCTGGCTTTGCTGCCATCCCGGGAAACTCCGCATTTGACGCGCAGCTCCTCAAGAGGTACGTACCTGCCATAATATGCCAGTATGATGCCGAGCGCTGCTGCACCGCACTCGACGGCTTCCATTTGCAGGATAGTCGGAGTTTTTACCCTGCTGTGCGACAGAAAAAGTCCCACGTCAGAGTCCCATGCTCTTTTTCAGGAATGGTATCACCAAACCAAGCGGACGTCGTCTCTCAACCGTCACCTGCGCGGCACAGAGCGTACCGCTGACAATCGGCGTTGATGGTCCTTTTCCGGAGGTCCATTTGAAACCGTTTGCAGAACTGCTGTCACTCTGTAGTTCGACGTAGGCGGTGTAGGGGGCTCCGTTTCTCATGAGTCGCTGCACCAGCTGCTCGTTGCCGAGAACCGTCATGATACCGGCAGCCGAGGCGGGGTATTCGGAGACGGATTGTACCGTGCCGACCATGCTGCCATGCTCCTCGCGCCGCACTGAGGATGGGATGACGTCAAGTTTCATGCCGGGGCGGATTTTTTTGCCGTCCGCTTCTGAAATATAAATGATGCCTTCCAGCTGTTTTTCGCCATGTTCCAGACTCAGAACGGGAGTTCCCGCCGAGACGACGGTTCCCTTGGCAACCTTGATTTCAACCACCTTGCCGGAGATAGAGCTGATGACGTTTGATTCAATGGTTACCTTAGACGTCATCGCTGCGATATTCCGCTCAAAAACGCTAATCTTGTTGGCACTCTGCGCCACCATGTCCTGAGCCCTGTTTCTGGAAAGGTTTTCCTGCGTTTTGAGTTCAGTCAGTTTCACTTTCAGGGATTCAATCTGTTCCGTAATACCGGCGATTTCCTGGCGGGTGGCTTCCACTTTGGCCGGGATCAAAAGACCTTTTTCTTTTAGTTTAATCTGTTTTTCAAGCTGGGAACGGTAGAAGTCACCCTTCTTTTCGAGCCCGGAGATCGAGTGCTGCAGCGTTTCCTGTTGTGCTTTAATGCTGACGACCTGCAAATCGAGGTCATTCTTCGCAAAGCGAACCAGCTTTTCATGCTGCTGACGCAGCTCGTGCAACTCCGCCTGCGCATTCTTGACGTCGGTCGATGCCAGCGGCTGGGCGATGGTGGCAATGGCCTGTCCGGCTTGTACGGTATCATTCGGCTTGACGAAGAGCTCCGTTACCTGGCCGGATCCGAGCGTGACAACATTGGTGACGCCGCCACGATTCACGAGCATCCCTTCGCCCCTGACGGTCACCGGTATGGAACCTGCCCAGCCCCAGGTCAAGGACATCAGGACCAGAAGCCCCAGAGCGCAGAGAGCCAGCCATCCGAATGAGGTGGTCACTTCCGTCAGGACATCGAGGCGTTCGGGCGACGACAACCGTTCAAGACTAACTTTTCTGAATATTTCTCGGTCTGCCATAGGTTATTTGGCCTCGTGCTGAGGAGCGCTTAAAAGTATCGCTGCATCAGGGTTCAGATCACATGCTTCGCCCTGACAGGTGAGCATGCCGGCTGACTCGAACTGCAGCCGGGTCAGGAGCAGGGCACCGTTCAAGTGGGTATCAGTCCGCATGAGCTGTGCGGATTCGAGCTTGTCCTGGGTGAAGAGCAGATCAAACAACGTTGATTCACCCATAAGATATTTTTCCCGTTCATTGCTGACAGCTTTTTGATAGCTCTCAACCGTTTGATCGGCCGTTTCTATCTCACGCGCGACATTCTGCATGCTCTGCAGGATCGTGCGCAGCGAGGTTTCAATTCCCCGTTGCATTTCACGGATCTTGATACTGCTCTGCATACGTTGTGAGCTGGCGATGGCATAGCTGCCACGCGCCCGGCTGTTTTCGAGCGGATATGAAAAACGAAGTCCCACGGACCAGTCGGGGTACTGCTGCCTGGTTTCAAAGGTTTGCAAAGACCTCTGAAGTGAGGCGCCGCTCTGATAACCGTCATACCCGATACCTGAAAGCAGATCCAGCTTGGGATCGAGCGTATCACGCGCGGCGATTACCAACTTTTCGGCACTCTTTAAACGCTGCATCAGAGCCAGCAGGTCGTTCCGGCGTCCGGCAGCGGTGATGATCTGCTGTTGTTTTTCGCGACTGCTTTGAGCCGCAACCGGTCCGACAATCGGCAGCTTGCCAGTTGGCAGCGGCAGAACCGACGATTCTTCGGCGGTAATTCCCATCAGCAGGCCCAGCTGCTGGCGCGCCTCAAGAACGCTGAGTTCAGCCCGTTCGCGCGAGATCTTCTTCTCCAGCTGGTTCGCCTGTGCATTGATCTGTTCGGCCTGGGGAACTTCATCTGCATTCACGAGCGATACCGTATTGGCAACAACGCTACCGGCCCGCTGTTCTGCTGCGATGGCCAGTTGCAGGCGTTCAGCCGCAGCGACATAGTTCCAGTAGGCGGCGATGGATTCGTAAACCGCTTGCGAAATCGAGTGCAGCAGTTCCTGGCGTGTGGCCTCGTAGTCATAGCGGGCCGCCGCTTCACGGGCGGTAACGACAGTTTTCCCGGATCCCTGCAGGAGTGGCACAACCAGATTGAATGAGACCCGCAGTGCGGTTGTCGTTTCAGAGGCGCCGCCATTATCCGATGTGGTATCGGACATCGTTCGGGTCAGTTGCACTCCCGGTTCCAGGGAAAAGCCATATTCACTCTTTTTCACCAGGCGAGTATCAAACGTGGTCGTCAGGATGCGGTCATAGAACGTTGAAGACCCGGTCGGCCTGTAATCGGCGCCATGGTTCAGGCTGGACTCCACGGTCCAGTCAAAGTCAGCGCGTGTCAGTGTAATGGCAGCATCACTCTGATTAAACTGCTCCCGGCCAAGGGCAATTGTCGCCTGTTGTGCCAGTGTGGCCCGAATCACATCGCGTAGTGCCAGACCCCGCTCAGACCGCAAAGTGGTGTCGGCAGACGCATTACGGGCCGCCGATAGAGTGCCGAATACGAGCAGCGTACACAGGGCAGACAAACAAATTTTTGGGAAAAACCGTGTAGAAAACATATCAACGACCGAATGTATGTGATGTGGAAAGTGCCGAAATACCCTTTTTGGAGGGGCGTATGGCATACGCCCCGGTGGAAATATCAACATTTTCGGCTATTGCAACGAGGGCGCACGCATTGCGCCCCTACGAAAAAAGATTTAAACAACAGATTTTATCCAGCAGTGTCCGGTTTGGTTTATGCGGTTGCCTTAAAAGTCCCCACTCCCCTTGCGGGAGGGGGTTAGGGGGTGGGGGAATTAGCCATTTCTGACTCCGTGGCAGCTTCACCCACCCCTCAATCCCCTCCCGTCAAGGGAGGGGAGGCTTAAGTGCAAAGACTAAACCGGACAACGCTGGATTTTATCCGAAGATATCTGTGTGAAATAAATTTTATTTTTTATTTACTTCTCCGTAAGCCGTACAACCTTATCAGGATCACACTCTACGACAACCGCCGCTGCAGCCGGGTCGAGCGGATTGAGTGCATAGATTCCGACCGGCGTATCCTTGCCTTTGACGATTACCCGTTCCTGCCCGATGATGGATACTCCCGGCAGCTTCCCGTCAGCTATGGACGGCCGCAAAAGCTCCAGTGTGTATTCCGTCATCAGGATACTGGCTTCATAGCGCCGGGTCAGGCTCTCCACCCTGGCGCCCAGGTTGACCGGGTCACCGATAACGGTGTAATCCATCTTCTTACCTTCGGCGCCGATATTTCCGACAATCGCTTCGCCGCTGTTCAGGCCGATTCCTGAGCGAAGTGGTATTTTACCCTCCCTTTCCCATTTATGACCCAGTATGTCAAGTACTTCCTGCATTTCAAGAGCACAGCGCACCGCCCGTTCGGCATGGTCCTCCTGCTTCATCGGCGCGCCCCAGAATGCAACAATCGCATCGCCGATGAACTTGTCGAGGATGCCGTCCCATTTCAGCACAACATCCGTCATGGCCCCTAAATATTCATTAAGAATAGCAACAACTTCTTCAGGTTTATGGCGTTCCGAGTAGGTCGTAAAGCCCTTGATGTCGGAAAAGAGCACTGTCACCAAACGCTTTTGGCCCCCGAGCTGAGCCATTTCCGGATTGCGGATCATCTCATTTACCAGCCGTTCGGTAACATAGCTCGAAAACATGGCCCGGATCTGACGGGACTGTTTTTCTTCAAACAAGAGCTTGCTGACGGTCTGGGCCGTGACGATGATGGTCATGTTTCCGAGTGGATAGATCAGTGAAAGCCAGACCCCTCCCAGGCAGGTTATGATCGAGGCCAGCAGATAGGCGCCCATCAGTGAAAAACCGACGATAACGCCGTTGCGTGCTGACAGCCGAGGCAAGAGGATTGTCAGCAGCAGAGCCGTAATAACGATGGTGCCAAGCTCAATAATGCCGGGACTCTTGCGCATGAACGTGCCGGAGAGAATATTTTCGACAACGGTTGCATTCTTCTCAACACCCGGCATATCGGCCGAGAAGGGGGAGACTTTCTGATCGTAGGTGGCCAGCGCAGAAGTTCCAATCATGACAACTTTTCCGGCCAGACCATCAGCTTTCATGCGGCCACTCAGCAGGTCGGCCGCGCTGATATACGGATAACTCATTTCAGGACCGTAGTAGTTGATCAAGACCCGGTTGGAAAGATCGACCGGGATGAAGCGTTCGCCAATGCGGATATTTGATCCCCCGAACAGCCCGAGATCTTCCTGACGCTTCCCCTGAGCGATGCGGGCAACCTGCAGGGCAAGTGACGGATAGGCATCATCACCATGTTTGAGCGCAAGAATTTCCCAGCGCATAACACCGTCCATGTCGGGATGCGATGAAACATGCCCCAGCGCTGCAGCAGCATGGGCAATTTCCGGGCGTGGCGGCATAGGCCGCATCCCCTGGATGGCCCACTGTTTCCAGGGAATCCCCTCAACGCTTTTTACCTCCATAAAGGCGGCGTCCCAGAGCAGGTCGTTCTGTTCGGCTGTCGGCGGAACGGTGCCGGCAGCAACATCTGAAAAAACAACCGGCAGGACGACATTTCCGGCAGCCTTGACTGCCGAGGCCAGCGCCGCATCGGCTGCCGGACTTTCCGCCTCACTGAAGAAAATATCAACACCGATGGCGCGGGGATGCCCGGCGGAAACTGCCTCGACGAGCCGGGCGGTCAGCGTGCGGCTCCAGGGCCAACGGCCATACTCTTCGAGACTTTTTTCATCCAGAGCGACGATAACAATGTCACTGCGGCGGGGGGAGGGGCGCAGCTGCTCACGCAGACGCAGGCGCATGTCGTAGGTTTTACTCTCAAGATGTTCACGGATTACGGCCGGTTCTTTCCACTGCAAAAGAAGCGCAAGCGCTGTTGTCACCAGCGCCAGCAGATAAAAAAATCTGCTCTTCATCTAGAACTTAACCCCGATATCAACTTTTGTCGGTTGCGGCTTTGGCTGCGGCTGCTGGCGGTCAAAAGTCGGGACCACCGGTATCGGCCGGATGGCAGTGGCAGCACCGCCTACGTTGCGGATGATGGTTTCACGCGGGGCGGCTGTTGGGATTTTTATCTCGGCCCCGGAGGTGCTGGTGCTGGTGTCGCGTTTCAGTTCGTTGAGTTCAGCCGGTGAGAGCTGAAAGGGGGCCGGTATCGGTTGACCGGCGCTGACCAGCAGTGACTGGCCAGGGGTGAGTACGGTGGCTTCCGGTGCTGCTGTCCCTCCCGCAGCTCCTCCTGCAGCTCCCGATGTTCCTCCCGCTGTTTCTGTGCGCGGGTGGACGTCAACGATTCCTTCCAGGCAGGTGACGCGGGTGTAGGGTCTGCCGTTTCTGTGGCCAACTTCAAAGAGGATGACGGTGCCGCGTGCAGCGGCGACGACGGTCGGTGTTTTGACTTCAAATCTGGTCTTGCCGACCACGGCCCGCATTTTACCGTCCAGAAGGTTGAAGAGCGATTTGCCCCGGTCGCTGCGCGAGTGGATGAAGCTTTCGACGCTCATGCGGGTTTTCTCGGCCAGGGTCAGGACGCTGTCGTCGATGAAGAGCAGTTTGACGCGCCCGGCCGGGGCGGTGGCGAGGGTGTCCTGCAGTTCGATGCCGAGTTTGGGTTGGGCGGTTATGGTTTTGGCGGACCGTTCTATGGTGGCCTGTCCGCGGACGGCGACGACGGAGGCTACCGGTTCGGCGTATGCGAGGCTGGCGGTCAGCAGTGTAAGGAGGAGTGCTGACAGGTGTGACCGGTGTGATCGGATTGTTGTTCTCATATCAGTACCTTCCCTGGAACATGAGGCTGGTTATGCTGCGGCGGTATTCGTAGCCGGAGATGGTGGAGCTGTTGTCGGTGTAGTGGTAGCCGCCGGAGATGGCCAGAGTTTCGTTGATCTGCCAGGTGAGGGAGGCGGCGGCGGAGAGGGTGGTGTCGCTGCGGGCTTCGCTGGCGTCATTCTGGATGGTGTCGTAGCTGCGGCCGACGGCGTCGGCGGAGATGTCGAGCAGGAGTTTGTAGGGGAGTGCGATGGCTATTCCGGCGCTGCCGTGGTGACTGCGGGAGCTCCAGGAGTCTATTTTCGCGAGTTCTCGCTCGAAGGTGTAGCTGATACGCAGGTTGAGGGTGTCGCTGAGTTTGTGCTGGTGGCCGAGGGTTATGACGTGGGCAATGCCTTCGCGGTCGCTGTTGGTGGGGAACATGCCGGAGTTTTCGTAGTAGGCTTCGCGAAAGCGGTATTCGAGTGTGCTGGTGGCGCTGTCGCTGAGGGTCAGGATGATAGCGGGGGCGATGCTGTAGCTGCGGTCGAACTGTTTGCCGCCCAGGTGGATGAGTTCGCCGCTCAGGGTTACTTTGCCGGCCAGATAGGGTTGAAACTGTTCTCTGAGGGTCAGGTCGAGACTGTTCTGGGTCAGGTCGAAGTCGCTGAGGTTGGTGTGCAGGGTCTGGTAGAGGCCGTAGCTGACGGCGAGTTCGGTGCTGTTGTTGCGATAGGGTGCGGCGGCCAGGCCGAGGTTGATGACGCCGCGCCAGTCGCCGCGCCGGTCAATGCCGACGGGGAGTTGGACGCCGTCGGCGGAGAGCGGTACGTTGGAGTCGTACTGTATGCCGCCGGTCAGGGAGGCGCTCCAGTTTTTGCCGCTGCTCTGGGTGCGGATGTTGGCGAGGTAGCTCCGGGCGGCGCTTGTAAGGTCGGCGTCGGGGTTTTGGGCGAGCAGGTTTTCGAAGTAGTCGCCGGCTTCGTCGTACATGCTGCGGTTGTAGTAGTGGGTGCCGAGTTCGAGGTTGATGCGGGGGTTGCCGGGGTCGCTGCGCAGGGCGTTTTTGAGGGCGGCTTCGGCGGCTGGATCGCCGGCGCGGTTCAGGGCGATGGCGAGGTAGAGTGCTGTTTCGGGGTCGTCGGGATGTTCTGTCTGAGCGGCTCTGAATTCTTCCAGGGCGGCGCGGGGGGTGTCGGCGTCGAGGGCGGCGACGCCGCGGGCCATATGTTTTTCAAAGTCGGCCTGGGTGGCGTGGGCGGGTGTTCCGGCCAGACTGAGGGTTAGAAGTGTTGCCAGTGCGGGTATGCGTATCAGGTTCCGGAGCATTGTTCCTCCTGCCGGGTTAGTAGATGGTGGTGGTGAGGGTCGGGCTGAGACCGGTTACCGCTGCGCCGCTGGTGTCAAAGGCTTCAAAGTTTATAAGGTTGAAGTCGCTGCTTGCGGGGGTGCTGCCGGCGGCTATGTTGAGGTGGATGGTGATGGTGTCGGTCGGCTGGAAGCCGGAGGCAACGATGCCGAAGATGTCAAGTCTGCCGGGTGCTGCAGTGGTGGCGGGGGTGTAGGTGGCGCCGGGCAGGGTCTGGTTTTGTGGTGCGCTGCTGGTTATCTCGACAGTGGCGGCAGGGTCGGCTTTGCCGTCTGCTTTCAACGGGGGTGCAACGCCGAGTGGAACGGTGATGCTGAGGTTGATGCCGGCGACGTTCAGGCCAGCAGCCAGGGCGCTCGGTTTGACGACGGCTTTGATCGTGCGGGGTGTTGCTGCGGATTGTGAACCACCGCCGCCGCAGGCGGAAGTAAGAGCGATGGTCAGCATAAGTATCAGGTATGTGAGCTGCTTGTGCATGGATGCTCCTTTATCTGTGTTCCGATCTGTAGGGGCGATCCCGGTGGGTCGCCCTGGTGCAATGTGCAACGAATTATGTTCAAAAACAAATCAAAATCAAAGGCGGGCGACCCACCGGATCGCCCCTACAACCCTACAACCCTACAACCCTACAACGCGCCGCAGGATGACGATGGTGTCACCGAGGTTGATAACGCCGTCGGGGTGCGGGACGCCGTTAATGAGAGGGGCGACGTCGCCGTGCAGGATTTCGACGGGGGTCGGGATTTCGATCTTCATGGCAAAGTTGAGTGATTTGAGGGCGTCGGTCAGTTGCGGTTCTGTTTTGACAGGTGCACCAACCGGAGCAGGTAGTATGACGCCGTCAGTTATATCGCTTGCCGCAATTACGACTGAGGCGGACAGCGGCAGAGACACATTGCCGGCGGCGTCTTTGGCATAGGCGTAGAGTTTATGGTAGCCCCATGTATGGAGAGTAATAGTGGCAGGCGGTGTGGTTGTCCAACCGCTGTCAGTTGCCAGCGGTGCAGTGGCGTTTTCGTTGATCATATAGCCGGTTACGCCGACGGCGTCGGTGGCGGTCAGGGTAATGCCGGTAATATTCAGCGTAGGTGATGTTGCCGGGGCGTTAAATGTGCTCATCTGCGGGGCAATCGAATCGAGCGGTGCTGTAAATGTGGCGAGTGCCCAGACGGAGAGGTGGCCTGTCTGCATGTCGGCAGTTCCATCTGCTTTAACGGCAGTGCTCCCTTCTAAAGTCCAGGTGGTGCCATTAAAGCTGTAATATGAAACTGCCCCGCCAGGTGCAGCAAAGGTTGATGGAATAGTAAGGGTTACGGTCATCGGCGGAGTGATGGTTTTAACATGTGATGTGCCGGTGGATATGGTGATGTCGATTGAATTGCCCAGCGAGGTTAAGACAAGGCCATCGTTTGTAGGAGCACTGGCTAGGCCCGTTGGAAGTGCAGCCGCGCTGTTCATGACGGAAGCGGTTAAAGTCAGCGTGCCGCTGATAGGTGTGCCAGTGGAATCCAGCAGCAGTGTGCCGGCTTGAAGTGCCAGTGTTGCTCCGCCCGTTTTAATGGTAATCGGTACCGTCGTTTTGCCATCTGGCCCCGTGGTGATTTGGTTGACAGGCAGTGGATTGACCAGCAACGTGACCGATTGTGTTCCGGTGGTGTAATTGGTGGTGTCGTTCGGTGTGAAAATTACCGAAAGTGTTTGTGTGCCGACGGCAGGAATTGTGCCGCTGGCCGGAGTGTACACGAAGGTTCCGGGCACGCTGGCGGCGGCATTCAGCTGGGTTGCGGAAAGTGCGGTGCCGTAGGTGATTGGCGATGGATTCGCCCAGGTGATAACTGGAACGGCCGCCGTCACTTTAATCGCCACCGAATCGCTGGCCGTAACAGTACCGTCATTCGCTGCAACCGTTAGTTTTCCCGTAAATCCGGTTGCCGTACCGGCTGGAATGGCAAGCTGGATCAGCACCTGTTGCGAACTACCTGCTGCAACAACAAGTGAAGTCGAAGCAGTAGTAGCTGTCCAGCCGGTCTGGTCTGGTATCAGGCTTAGATTGACCGTGGCAGGAGAAGCTGTGGAGTTGGTAAGTGTAAACATAATGGAGCAGTTTGTTCCCGCTTGACAGGTTGTTGTGACAGGTGCTGTTACGGAAACCGCTCCGACCGTAACGTCGGCAAATTTCTCGAAGGCGCTTATGCTCCAGGTTGTATTTGGCTGTAACAATGCGTTGCGCCATTCCAAAGCATAGCCGTTGTCAGTGGTTTCTAGCGAATCGATGGTGTTGGTTAAGGCGCCGCTTTCTACGTTAGTGTTAACGGTGCTGTAGTTTTCGCTGTCATAGGCGAAAGGTGTGCTGACCGCCTGCAGTGACATCCGTCGCAAGCCAACGTCGACAATTGTACGTTGCACGCCAATAGTATTATTGGGGGCATCCCAGAATCCGGCACCGGTGTCGGATCCGTTGAAGTAGGTATCTTCTCCATGAAAAAAGCGCAGATCAGTTTTGTCAGTAGTGCTTTCGTTGGCAATTTTCCAGGTCAGGCCGTAGTACACGGCACCCGGTTGATAGGTCAGCTCCTGCACGATTCGGATACCGTCTGGGGTAAGCCATTCCGTCCTTATCTGGTTGCTGCCAACCGGGCTGTTGGCAATGCCGGTCGGAGCCGTACCGGTGCCAAAGTATCCCAGGGTATAGCCTGTCCCCGCGACTTGCAGCCGGGATCCTTTGCTGTCCCAGCTGAAAACCTGCTCCTGCCATGTGCCGGTGATATAGCGATAGACGCCGATTCTGCCGTCGCTCAGCGGAGTGACCAGCAGGTTCCCTTCGCTTGGTACACCACCAAGATATGGGGTAACCGTAAAGTTCCAACTGTAATCGGCTGCCATTGCAGCTCCTGAAGCGTTTTTCACGCCGCTTGTCACGGTCACGGTGTAAGTCGCACCTCCGGATAAAAAGGATGCCGGAGTGAATGTGACAATTGAACTGTATCCGTCATACGTTAGACTTCCTGCAACGGGAGCACCGTTCTGATCCTTTACGATAAAAGTCGTCGCGTTGACCGTCGTGAAGTCAATGAGGACGTTGAAGGTTGCGGTTATGACTTCGGAGGTTATGTCTTCGAGCACTCCACCGGTAGCAGGAGTAGTGCTGGTTACAAGTGGTGCCGCTAATGGAACTGTTGTGGCAGTGGCTGTAACGCCGACCGAGACATTTCCTGATGCATCAATGGCACATACGCGATAGGCGTACGGGGTGTTGGGCGAGAGCGAGTAGTCATAGAAATAGAGTGCATTTCCTGAATAAACGGGAGTTCCGCTGGTGCAGTCAGGAGGTGCGATCGATGTGCCATCTGCCCTGACCACTTTGTAGGGATTGATTGTTGACAGACCGCTGCCGGTATCTGTAGCGGCTGTCCAGGAAAGATCAATATGGTTGCTGCTGATGACAGATGCATTCAGAGTACCATCGCTGGGAGGTATTGTATCAACTCCATTAGACAAGGTCTGGATTTCCGCTGCTGTAAGGGCTCGATTGTAAACCTGGATCTCGTCAACAGAACCATTAAGTTTTCTTGACGGGTCTATATATCCGCCAAAGTAATTGCCGGCAGATGTTGAGAGAGCTAGGTTTCCTGTGGCGACAAGCGTTCCGTTCAGATAGAGAGACTGATTATTGCCTACATTGGTAACCGCCACATGGTACCACCGGTTATTTTGCAAAACCGGACCGAAGATAGCACCGCCCCAATTTGAAAAATACAACGTGTTGTTATTGAGAGCGCCTACTGCATACATCTGACCAGTGGCTGCGATGCCATAACCGGCGAACGCGGACTCATTAGTCGCTGCCTGATTGATATTTACCCAGAGCGATAGGGTACGGTCAGCGCTGCCGCTTGGCAGTCCGGTACCAGGTGCCTGGAAGCCTGCACTGATGCCGTCAAAGCTGAAAGATTGTCCTTTAATCCCGGTTGTATAGGTTGCACCATTCAACAACGTCCCGTTGTTTCCACCGATCAGGTCAATTGCATTATTATCGCCCTTCCACCAGGAAACGAGCCCTGCGGGTTGAACCGTCTGCCGCATAAGGAAGCCTTTGTTACTTACAGCTTCACCGGCAAACCCGACCGAAACCAGATTACCATCTGGTTGCTGCAACAGTGAAAACGATGCGTTTCCGGAGCTGCCAGGGGTTGAAAGCATCGTAACACCACCTGATCCAAAGCTCGTATCCAGAGCACCGGCAGCATCTAAAAGCAGTGTTACGGCTTCGTCGTTGCCCGTTACCGGTGTGTATCTGCCCACAATTGCAATCCGGTCATCCTGCAGTACCATGCCTTGAGAGTGGTATGGGGTTCCTCCGGTTGGCGGGGTGTGTGTGACAACTCCGTTAGTGCCAAAGTTTGCATCCAGAACTCCGGCGGTATCCAGTCTCACCGCATATACACTAGAAAGATAGGTGGTTGAGTTATAATGGTTACCACTCGCAATAATTGAACCGCTACTTTGAATATCTATTGCATCTACCGTATAGTTTGCTGCAGCCGTGACAACGGGGCTCACCATATTATACCCGGTACCGTTGAAAGCCGGATCAAGAGATCCATTGGAAAGAAGTCTCGCTACATATCCAACTTGCCTAGCACCAACAATTTTCCCGCCGAAAAGGATGTTTCCATCCGTTAGACAATGCACTGTTTTTGCGTATACATCTTCTGAGGTACTTCCGGCATTAAACGAAATACTGCCTAAACCACCGTTGAAACCACCGGTACCGGAATCAAGAGTACCATCGACATTAAAACGGACGATTCTTGTTTGCTTATATGGAATTGACCATGACGTCGCGGCAACAAGTAGTTTCCCATCTGGTTGGATAGCTATCGCTTCAGGAAAAAAATGATATGCCGAATCAGGCGTATACGTTATTGCCCCAGTCCCCGCTCCGAATGTTGTTTCCAGAATGCCATTTTTATCGTAGCGGATCAGAGCCATTTGCCCTGTTGCCGCAGGCCTCGTACCTCCGAGAACCACGATATTATCATCAGGCTGCACTGCAATGGCAACACCATAGTCTGCTGTAGAAGCACCACTGTCCCACAAAATTTTACCAGCTCCACCAGCAAAGGATGTGTCCACAGAGCCATCAACATTGAAGCGCAAGACGGAAATGTCATCGCCTGCACCAGTTGTGGCGGTTCCTAATGCCAACAGCTTTCCGTCTGATTGCCGTGCCACTGCATCAAAACTAGAATTGCCTGTTGTTGATGTACTGTATACACCGGGATTGGGAGTAAAAAATGGATCAAGTCCACCAATGCCAACCCTTTTGACCATAACCGTCTGGCCAGCTATGTCAATGGTTCCAAAAAGGTCCGGGCCAGCGGTGATGGATATATTTACAGTGCCACTTCCTGTGCCACCTGTGCCTGAATCTATAGTGACCCAGGGAACATTACTTGCTGCCGTCCAATAGCAAGTGCTTGTTACGGCAATAGAGCCGATTGATGCGGTGAAAGGGGCGTTAACTTGTAACTTATCAAGGGCGGAACAACTGGAATATATTTTTACGTCGTCAATCGACCAATCTCCGGAGGAACTGTCCCCATTTAGATAATGAAACCTGACCATAACGTTACTCTTATTTGCAGCAACGGCGGCTGTAATATCCTTTTGAAAAGTAGTGGCAATAAAAGGGCCAGCTGCTTTTCGAGTCCAGACGTTTGTCCAGGTCACACCATTGTCAGTGCTGATATCTACGGCTAAGGTATCAGCTGAGCCCGTGTAATCACTTTTGAACTCAAGGATCGGATTTACCGCACCGCTCATATCGATTACAGGGGTGCGAAGCTCTGCATTCCAAGTATAGGTGCCTACCGTGGCAAAGCCGCCTGTTCCGCCAGTTGTATTTAAGCTGGTGCTGAATTTCCAGTCGCCTGAGCCAGCGTTCACAAGATTCCACCCGGCAGGAATAACTGCACTGTCATATGTTTCTGTAAATGGTGTAACAGCTGGAGTCATCCTCCTTTTCCCAGGTAACCATTTTTCTACAACCGTTCCATCTCCAAGTTGACCGTTGGCGTTTGCGCCCCACGTCCAGTGTGAACCATCCGGTTTCAGAGCAAACGAAGAGAACCAACCGGTAGCAATAGACGCCCAGTCAGTGGCTGCACTTATCAACTTTGGTGCGCTGCTGTCCATAAGAGAGCCATCACCAATGTTACCATGCAGATTATATCCCCACGACCAGAGCGTGCCATCAGTCTTGATTGCAAGGGTATGATAGATATGTGCTGAAACAGCAGACCAGTTGGTGTCAGTACCTAACTGCAGCGGAATTGAACTATCGAAAAAGGTGCCATCCCCTAACTGGCCATAGTGGTTCCACCCCCAGGCCCAAAGCGTGCCGTCTGTCTTAATACCAACTGTGCGAGGACCGCCTGTGGAAATTGCAAGCCAGCTACTGGTACCTATCTGCACCGGGACATTGATATCGGTAGTATTGCCGTTTCCCAGTTGACCATTAGAATTCGACCCCCAAGCCCAAAGCGTGTTATCCGTCTTAAGCGCCATCGTGTGAGCACCAGATGTGGAAGCAGCGATCCAGTTGGTGTCTGTGCCTAATTTTATAGGAATGTTACTGTTTGTATTGTTTCCGTTCCCTAGTTGGCCGTATAAATTCCAACCCCAAGTCCAGATAGTGCCGTCTGCCTTTATAGCAATATTCGTTGAGCCACCTGCCGAAACATATGTCCAATTGGTATCGGTTCCAATCTTCACAGGGATATTACTGTTCGTATTATTCCCATTCCCGAGTTGACCATACTGATTGTATCCCCACGCCCAAATAGTGCCGTCTGTCTTTAAAGCAATGTTGCTTTCACCATTTGCCGAAACTGAAACCCAGTCGGTATCTATGCCAATCTTCACTGGGATGCTACTGTCTGTATTTTTTCCGTTGCCAAGTTGACCGAATTGATTACTTCCCCAGGTCCAGAGCGTGCCGTCTGACATCAAGGCCGCAGTGTGCAGACTACCTGCTGATATTACTGATATTACGGGGGTAGCCGGTGGGGTGAATGTTGCCGTCACGGTTGTGTCAGCAGTCATTGTGACAACACACGTTCCTGTACCGGTGCAGCCACCACTCCAACCCGAAAAAGCAAAGCCAGGTAAAGGTGTTGCCTGAAGCGTTACAATCGCATTTGAAGTGAAGTTTTCCGTACAATCAATTCCGCAATTGATTCCTGTGCCGGACACTTGACCCCAACCAGACTTTGCCGTTGTCAATATGCCATTGGCGTATGCTTCCTGTGACGGCAAAAAAAACGGCAACGTCAGAATAATAACAAACAACATTTGTCGGAAATATTTTTTCATAGCTGCATCCTCTTTCAGGTGCGCCTCTACGGGCGGTTATTTGCGGGGTTTTCCGTATCCAATTCCCATTGCAGCGGATTGTTGACGATGTATTCACGGGTGCGGGTCAATTCGTCATCATCCCTGATCACGCGTTCGTAATAATTTTTCTGCCACACCGGGCAACCAGGGTTGTCGCGTAATTGGTTGATGCGTTTGGTAACGATGGATTTGAATTGGCCCAAAATCGCGCCGATGGATCCTGAAACCATCCCCGTAGGGGCGCACCCGGTGGGTCGCCCCGTCGCAATGGGCAACCGTGCTGCATCGTCACATCCACCGTTATCGCCTATCGCACCAGGGCGCGCCACCGGCGACGCCCCTACGGATTCTTGCAAAAATATGATCCCGTGAAAATGATTGGGCATGATTGCATACACATCCAATTCGAGATTTGC
>Ga0172373_10003611_pt1 | contig 22500 bp, 47 predicted proteins | sample Lak10m_2_FD_114546 | JGI IMG/M metagenome (GOLD analysis project Ga0172373, IMG submission 114546) | Freshwater microbial communities from Kabuno Bay, South-Kivu, Congo - kab_092012_10m | ecosystem: Environmental > Aquatic > Freshwater > Lake | place: Democratic Republic of the Congo...
CACAAAGATATAAAAAGGTTTTTAATAATCAAACCTTCCTTTGTGTTTTGGTTTCCTCGAATAAGATTTGCTTGACTTATGCACCTTATTCTTTGCTTTCCAACCGTTGCCATTGTCTAAAATCTCATCCTCACGCCTTGCGGCACGAAGCATCGTAAGTTGTTGGTCAACGGTTATCTTTCCAATGTGTTCCATGATTGTTCTGTTTTAACACCACAAAGATAAATATCTTATGTTAACTCAATGTTAATAATATGCAGGTTCCTCAACCTCAATATCTTTTAACATTTCAATCAGTTGGTCATAATTTGACAAACCTAATGAACTGAAATCAATATGGTCGGCCATTCCATTCTTTGTGAAATCATCACCGAAAAATCCACCGCATGAATCCAACACATCATCATTCTCATCCACCAGTTGAAAGGCAAATACATCACCCCTAAGATAAGTGTCAAACTCTTCAACCTCATTATCCAAATATAAAAGTATTTTATCCTTCCACTTATCTGTCACTCTTTTAATCCCATATTCTTCACGTACCTTTTCCTTTGATACATAGATATATCCCACTTTACCACTATCCCAAGGACATGAAAAAGGACTTGTTGAAATGGTTATACCACTATGGTCATAAAGATACAGCTTATGGCCGATATACTTATCAAAGAACTTATCCTCCAATTCAGCCAATCTCTCATTGCTATATATACCCTTTGCGGATATATTAAGTTTATCTTCAAGCCAATCAATAGGGTCAGAAATGTTTTCTTCACCCAAGGTATAATTCCTATGTTTATAGGCTATTGTACCAAGGTTATCCCAAGCGGTACGCGGGTTATTGTAACTCTCACAATCTCTGAAAACTTTTAGCTTGTTCATCGGTTAAAATGTTTTAGTTAGTTGTTTGAACGGTACAAATGTACGGTATGTTTTCTATCCCAATGTTAAGGAATTGTTAAACATAAGGTAGTATAGTTCCAGCAGGGGCGTAACTTGTTTTAATGAAAGCGTTTTCCAATGCCCAATTAGCAATCCCGTGACGTTTAAGAAAATGTTTTAATTCAGTTACGTCCTTTTCTTTGACACGCATGGCCTCGGTCATCTTTGTGGTATATTCGATATTACCATATTGTTCAATGGTTTTAATCTTTTCACCACACTTATATGATAGACCTTCTATCCATACAATGTAGTATTGAGTACGATTTGAGTTTTTCATCGTGGTTAGTTGTTTCTACACTACAAAGGTAATACTTCAATGTTAACACAATGTTAAATTCTCAAAGATTCGTATTCAAAACAGTATAACCCTCATCTTCAAGTGATTTAATGGTATTCTCTATAAAAGTCTTATAGTTACCATATTTCTTCATCGTTGAAAGCGGTTTTGAAAACTTTTTAAGTTCATATTTATCACCCTTTTTAATAACAATACCTTTGCTTTGGTTATCCCGCCTAACACTATCATCCATAACCATTTCAAATATTTTACATTCGGTGTCAAGGTTATCATACTGCCTTATATCATCCCATGTATATCCTTTAGCTGGATATATATTATTTGACCCACCTTCACCATTATTGCTTATATCAGCAATATGTTTGCCATCTACCCAAAGTTGAGCCGAAAATGCCATTGTCTCCTGTGACAACTCATTAAAATGTTTTACCTTACGAAGTTCCATGTTATTTAGTGTTTTTGTGTTATTAACCAATTACTGCAACCTTGTCAGTACGACAACTGAACTCCTCAATCAATTCCTCATCAGTCATTTGACTAACGCCCTTCCAACCTGAATAAAGAATATCCCTTAGAAATGATGAGCCACCAGCACTTTCAATCATATCCCTTTGAATATCATTGAAATCTTGGTTAATCATCCAATCCTCCAATGCTGCCCTATCTTCAAATTTAACTGTTTCCATGTCTCTGTTAGGTTTAATTGTTTCTACACTACAAAGGTAATACTCCAATGTTAACACAATGTTAAATCTATCACGCACACAATATACACTTTTGTGTATATGATATATTATTAAATAAAGAAAGGTCAGGTGTTACCCTAACCTTTCCTTACTTAACTAATTGATATTTAATTAGTCAAATACGCGACCGATAGATTGTTGGAATGGATTGAACTCTACTTGTTGACCTGTCCTCCAATTACCTGTTTCGATTTTAAGGGTCTTATGTTCACCGAATGAACCGTTAGGGTGTTCGTGCCTAAGTTCGCACTCATCCAGCACATCTACTTCACCAAAGGTAAGGTTATCGGCATCTACACGGTGTGAACCGTATAGCGTATGTTGGTGAATCCCTTCGCCCAACAGAATCGTGGTTTTATTACTTTTTTTCATGGTATTTATGGTTTAATGGTTAATGAATCAAAGGTACTGAATTATTTTCAACTCTCGGCAACTATCAAAGATAAATACTCATCTTTGGTCAAATGTCGTTGATTATGTAAAATTTTAGCATCAGGTTTCGGTTTCACCAAAATACAATCACCTTGCCTCACAATCTTCTCAATACCGCCTTTCTCAACATCAACTTGGATAGTCCAACTTATAGCTTCAATAGCGCAACAATCCTCATCTTTAATATCACCCCATGTATATTTATTACCATTGACGGTTAGAACTCGTCTAATATCTACCCAAATAAGATATTCCCTGTCAGTTGAAGTGTCCTTACATTTAACGTAATAAACGTCATCATTCATACCTCTGTATTCATCCAGCCCCTCATTGAAATAATCCTTTGATACCTTATACAGTTCATAAGTATCATCGTATTCATGTTCAACAAGTTCACCGTTGGTATCTACCCACATAGTAGTCTTTTTAATAGTTTTAGAATCTACCAATGTAGGGTTTACCGACTGAATCAACCTTTCAAGTCCAAGCGCGTTAATACCAACTCTTCGCTTTTCAAGGTTTTCAAACTGTGCAATCTCTTTGAAGGTCAAAGGAACAATGTCATCCCAAAAATCTTCAAGTTCACCGAAGATACAGTTATTACCGTATTTCAATTTCAACAAGCGAACGCCCGTATCGAAAGGAAATCTCAAATTGTCAACAACAATTTCTTTGCTCATGGTTAAATGTTTAAGTGGTTAGAATTGATGATACAAATGTAAGGACTAATTTTCTATTCCAATGTTAAGGAATTGTTACCATTCCTCACTGTATCGTTGAACGGTAACTGAATTGTTAATCGTTACTTTGATACTGTTACCCTCAAATTCAATAGGGTCAAAGTCATCAGTATTAAAACTATACCAATCTTCAAGGTGGCCATCTTCTTCAATATCATCGGGCATATATTGTGAAGTGAAATCACCAATCTTTTCAGCGATACTTGCTTCAAGTTCAATCATTTCATCGGTCATAATGAAATCCTTTGAATAGTTGAAGTTAACAGACTCATCATAACCTCCGTTAATATCTCTTACATATTCTTTGATATATACAACCTCTTTATCTTCAAGTTCAATCAATACCGTACTTACATGGCTTTCTGAATAATCAGAATATGCCTCTTTATTGTAAGCGAAATCTCCTTCAATGTCATCATCTTCATAATCTTCAAGTTCTATGGTAACAGTACCAGACTCACCGATATAATGTCCATCTGAATTTACATAGAAATCAACACAGTTGAAAACTTCTCTATCAAAGTAAGAAATCAAATCCTTATCTTCAATACGTTGGTTATTAGCACCAAATACTTCCCAATTCATGTCGCCCATGCTGTCACCCCCACAATTAAATGTAAGCACAACGCGGTCAACATTAAGTTCCTTCCAACGGGCAATCGCTTCTTTTAGTTCCATGATGTTAAAATGTTTTAGTTAGTTGTTTGAACGGTACAAAGGTAATGTGAAAATTCTATTGCAATGTTAAGGAATTGTTAAACTGTTTCTTCTTCTAATCTGTCCTTACGCAATTTTTCTCTAAGGTCAACAGCCGCTTGAATTGAATCGGGGTTATCAATCATTTTAACCCCATTATTCATCCACGGTTGAATTACCATGTGTTTAAGAAAATCCTGTGGAGTTGGAAGGAATCTACCTTGGTAGTCTTCGGAGATATGCAACATTGCTATATCAACGGTATCTACTGATTTACCGTCTGAATTTATGATATTATACCCGAAAATCTTTGGTATAATGGTATATGCGAACCATGTGTTATGGGTCATCATTCTACCTGTGTTATTATTCATACATGATTTAGGGGAATCAAGCAGTTCATGTATGGGTAGGTAGTCGCTCACGCTACCTTTCCAACGCTTGACACTTGACTTCGCATGGATTAAACAGTTAGCCATCTTTTCTTTGTTTTTAGTGGTTAAATTTGATGGTACAAATGTACGGCAACAATTCTATTCCAATGTTAACACAATGTTAAATCTCAAGGCCAAGGTAAATTATCGGCACATAACACGGTTAACCAAAATAACCCCAACAAAGCACACATTAGGATATATAATCCAGTATTATTCTCTTGTTGTTCCATATCTATTAAATGTTAACATGGTCAGCAATCGTAATTGAAATCACATCGGCATTAGCCAATATATACCATTCCATACATTCATATTCAGGTTCATTTGAATCATTGAACTCTGAATCCAAATACTTGTCAAAACTATCTTTGACAATGGGATATAACATATCATAAGGTACATCAGTTATATCAATGTAAACATTGAACAACTGTGTAAAAAGAAAGAATTGATACTCTGAATACTTTTCCATTGTGTTAAATGTGTTAAGTAATTAGTGAGTACAAAGGTAAATAACTATTTTATATCCCAATGTTAAGGAATTGTTAAGATTTACCAATGGCTTTCTTATGTTCAGCAATCAACTGATTCAATAGAATGAAACAATTATGCAAATCATAACTACTGATAGGCTCATTAGCCGTGTTAGCCCTATCTACACTCAACAACCTATCTCTTAGTTGCCTTTCGGCCTTGTCGAAACCTGATTCTTTACTCATGATGTTAAATGTTTTAAATGGTTAAATTCAACGCCACAAAGGTAAACAAACTTTTCAATCAACAATGTTAACGTATTGTTAAGAAAAAATGGCCCATCATTTAACTGACAGGCCATTCTATATCTCTGTATTATATCACTCCTTGAAATCAGGGACAATTTCAGTAAATCCTTTTGGTATGGTATTGGCTACTGAAATACTGTGCCTTGCCCATGTACCTACAAAGTTATTTTCGCCTCTGAAATCTCCGCCCCCGCGACCATTGCCGTCACAAGTCAACAAAGGTAGTGGGTGAACAGTAAATGGGTATTCCTTACCTGTTTTCGGGTCAGTCCATACATCGGTGACAGGACATTTTGTCTTATCAAGAAACTCTTTTGTAGTATGGTTCAATATAAACCTATATTTAGATTTATTTGTACCTTTTGGTTTTATCTTTGTGTTATCTTCACAAAGAGAATAAAGGTTTGTTTCAACATCCCTACCTGTTTCATCCTTTGTGGTCAATTCATGTTCACCATCGGCATAATCACCTGCCCAAACAATACGGTGTTTAGCATATTTACCCCTTGGGGATAAAAGACTTTCAAATGTTTCAACAAAGTTGTTACCAATCCAAGAATGTTCCATCAGCTTCAATCCGTTGTCGTATTCATGTGAATACATCCAAGCAAGGACTGTTTCAGTTACTACTGGTTTCTCTTTAGTAAGGATTAGTGGTTTGTAATACTGGCCCATGATGTTAAAATGTTTAAATGGTTAAATTCAACGGTACAAAGGTATGCATTACTTTTGGATTGGTAATGTTAAGAGATTGTTAAGTTTACCAACCTTTCATATTATTCAGATAACCGACATTCTCACTTAGCGACAATCGACACGCATTCTGTATATCTTTGTCTTCAATACTGAATGCCCTATATTGCCCTACCCTTCCACCATATGTTGAGAATTGTAAAATACCTTTATTCTCTTTACAATAAGCTTCAACCTCACCAGCCCTTTCACCGAAAATCGATGGCCTCAAATCAAATGGGTTTACTTGCCCATATCTGTCTGTAGATATCGTTTTGAATTTTTCGACCAAAGCCGCTTTTATGAAGTCTTTCATAAGATTATGTAGTTAGTTATTTGAACGGCACAAATGTAAAAGAAATATTCAACTCCAATGTTAAGGAATTGTTAAATCTTCTTCACTTAAAGATTTTGATTCATTTTCAACATAGTCAATCGCCAACACTAAAATAGTGAAGTATATCTTATACTGTTCATCATGTGACCTATCTGAAAAATCAACCTCACAATATGTGGCATAAAAACAAGTGTCAGGATATTGTATATCAAACGGTGTTATAGTAGTCTCATTCCATTTAGGTGTAGCCCATATAATAGGCCCATCACCACCTTTTGACCACCCTAATGAACCTGACATACTATCGATTTCAGGAGTATAACCGCTAATGGGTTGCTGTTTCAGTTCATCATTAAAATAAACCAAAATGTCTTCAAGCGTTATCATTTCGTTCATTTATTATTTTTTTTCGTTAAACCATTTAATGAAATTAACAATATTCTGATATGTATAATCCAAACGACCTTCACTCAAAGCATCGTTTATATCCTCTTTCAGCATATCAAAATCCACGTCATGTGGCGCAGCATCTTTCCTAAGACGCTCAATCTTTTCGACCACAGGCATCAACCAATCCCATGATTCATGGTACTTCAACTTCTTAGGTTTGCAAAGATAATAACCATCTTCAATATGATAATATTTACCTTTATCATCATAGAACACAAACCCCATGAACTCCGCAATCGTACAGTTAGTTTTGATGTACTTACGCATTTGTTTAATTGTTTAATTGTTTAATTGTTTCTACACCACAAAGATAATACTCCAATGTTAACCCAATGTTAAATCTATCACACGTACAATATACACTTTTGTGTACATTCTTACTTATGAATAGGATTGTCACAATTACCTTTATGCGTTATGCTAACTTCGGTCACACCAAACTTATATATAACGTATTCACAACCTTCGTGCCTCTGTGTCTTGCAACCAGCACAATAATAAGCTCCGTTCTCCTTTGATTGTACCTCAATACAACCAATGAAAATAACCGAAATATAGAATAGGATTATATATCTCATTTTGATTCGATATAACGTCTGAAACCGATTACAACATCCGAATGATTCCAATTGTCAACATCGGCAGTTTCCAATATATCCTCGTAAACATATTGAATAATATCCTCATAATTATTAGGAATATCCATACCGATATAACCGAATAGTTGTATCAGTTGCGATTCAATCTCATCCTTCATTGCACTTGATGCGAATTTAGGTTTAACCCCATCAATCTTTTCAATGTTCTCAAAATAAACATATTCTTCAACATATTCATCCTCAAAACCTGAAAGAGCAATGGTAACACCATCATCATCTTGTTTTTTAACGATACCAATAATACCCATATTGGTAACAACTTCTTTATTTTTTAGATTTGTTTTCATGTTAAATGATGTTAAAATATGTTCAATAGTTTCAGTACCCTTGCAGCAGTAACTTTACGGACATTTTCATGGTGTTTGATAAAATCAACCATATATCCCCATGTTGCATATGGATAACCATCACTTTTGGCGCAAGCGTCCATATAAGCCATATCATACCCACCGTTAGATTCAATGCTGTTAGCGATTTCCTGTGCTTTTGTTTTCATGTTATGGTTAGATTAAAGTTCTACAATTTCTACTTCGTCCTTATTAAATTCAATCGTAAATCCAAAAGGTTTCAAAGCATCATTAGCTACGTTGAAATCATGGGTCAGTTGAGCAATGGCCTTAGTCCTTGCCTCATCCTTATCATTCGCTACAACAGTACCGAAATCAAAACTACACCATATCAATGATGTAGAAATGCTGTATTGAAATACTTTCATGGTTGAAATGTTTAAGTTATCGTTTTTTAACACCACAAAGATATGTGGCCAATGTTAACTGAATGTTAACATTGGCCACATTATCATTAAAAATCAATCTTCTTCAACACCTTCTAACTCTGAAACGAAAACATCGTCTTCGGGCAACGCATCAAGTTGGTAAACTTTCATGGGTTCTTGGTCAATATGAGTATAAACCCCAAGTGTATTCTCTTTTAGGTTTATCACATAGGAATACTCAACCCAACCATCACCCGTTGCAGTTTCTTCCCTATCCAATAGAATAATTTCTTCATCAGTTGAATTTGCGATGTTGGTTAAAACTTCTTCGGCCAAATCACGAGTGCAATAAGTCTCAAACCACTTTTTTTGTTCTTCGGTTCTATTATCGGGGTCATTACTCCACTCTGGAGCATTCTTATTGTAATCATCAATAAACCCTTTATCAACTCCTTCTGCATCCAAAAATCTCACTTTGGATAAATTAGACTTGAATGTATCAAACAAATCTTTGTTCTTTAGAAAGTTAAGCACACCAAGACCAACACCAGACGGATAACCATCCCATTGGCCGTATTGTGCGACTTTTTTTTCACCTTGTTGGTCAATGACCATTGTCAAATTTCTTGTTCCCATTTGTTCAATTGTTTAATTGTTTAACACCACAAAGATAAGTGACCAATGTTAACTGAATGTTAACATCGGCCACATTATCATTAAAAATCAATCTTCATCCTCTTCTTCAAACTCTTCTTCATAACCCTCCTCTTCTCTTGGGTCATATCCGAGAATATCAGCGGCCATATCATAAGCCTCATCACTACCTGTATTAGGTGAATAGAAATCAACCAGTTCACCATCAATTACAGTATATTCACCCACATTTGAACCGAAATCTTCGTCAGCATACCTAACATTGAATTCTTGTTCAGGGTATTTAAGACTAAGGGATTTAATACCCTCAATAGGTGTGCTCCACGCGGTCAAAAATGTTACCGTATCGGGTGACTCACGTTCAGCATCATAACCACCCCACTTTGTACCCCAATTAGCGATAGCCCAATCATACCAATTATTCGCACCGAAACGAGCGATATAATCATCCGACATATCTTTGGTGATTGAAAAGGTATTACCCAATGTAGGTTGACCGTTAGCCAACCTTTGCTCATGTTCAGCAATTTCACTTTCCCTTTCCTCTTGGGTCACAATACGGACAGGTGAAACTACCCTCAATAATTCCTGTGGCATGGGCGCAAAAGTATTGAAATCAATCTTATTGTTCTCATTAAACAGAGAATCAATTACCAGTTCATCCTGTGAACCGTTTACCGTTAGAATGTTTGTTACGTGATTTGGCATCTTGTTTTGGTTTTAGATTGTTTATGATTGATTGAACGGTACAAAGGTATGAATTACTTTCGGATTGGCAATGTTAAGAAATCGTTAATTCACCAACTTTTTCCTCAAACCTCTTTTTCAATGGCCCGTGAACATGAATTGCAATGTTCTTAGCTTTTACACTGTTACCCGAACATAACCCACACTTCAAACAATTGACACCAGTAGTCTCATTAGGGCAAATAATCTCATCCCTCTGCAAAGGTTCACCCTCCACAATAACCCTAAATGTCCTAAAACCAGCTTTATTGGCCTCATCCTTTTCTGTCAAGTTATCAACACTTGCCATTGAAAACTTTGCAACCATTTCACTACTGCCATCCTCAATACTGTTTTTCCATTGGTGAGTATATGAAGTGTTATTCTTAATAACTGCCTTTAATGATACCAATATATGCAACGGCAACGCCAAAGGGTCACCATAAGCACCAAAACGTATCTTCTTACCACCGAACAAAGTCTTGAAATCTTTTATTGATACAGACTTATATCCGCCCCTTTTATATTTTTGGTATACAGCATTCGGCCCTTGGCCAACATTCACATAACAAGCACCACCATTTGACCTACGGTGAACACAACCACCACATATGGCATCATCACTACCATTTTCAATGGCCTCCAAAGGTTTAATGTCAGAACGCAATATATGCAATTGATACATATTGCCCGTCTTAGCATTAACACTCTTGTTAACAATGATACCCACAATAGGGTCGCCATTCAATACACTCTTACCCTCGTAAACAATGTAACCAGTTTCTTTACTCATCTTAAAGTTGTTTTAGTTGTTAGTGAACTTTTGAGACCACAAAGGTAAACACCAATTCCAATACCCAATGTTAACTTAATGTTAAGCTTTAACCAAAAGAAAAAGGGGCACCATATCTCAGATAACCCCCTTTCCCAACAACTTATGAAATCAATTAGATATGAAAATATCTTAATACAAAGATACAATAAAACTTTTAAAATATCAACAACTCAATTAAAATATTTTTACTTACCTTTGTATCACCGCCAAACCTCAACATCAGAATCTGGATACTCATAACATGCATCCAAATATCTCGTTACAAAATTAACCAAACCATCATAATCACCCCAACCATTCTCAGGATTGAATTCCTTATATATCTCAGGATTACTCCTTAACTTATGTAAGCCCTCACGTAATGGGTCAATCAATTGATTAGCTTTAATAATACCAATCTCCTCTGGACGCCATAATTCCATATAGATACCAGCAGCAGCGGCCATAGGTCCCAAATTATGGGTTATATTATAATCGAACACCTCTAGAGTCTCAAACTCCTCTTCTACTATAACATCAGACTCTGGAAACCTTTCCTTAACTTGATCAATAGTTAATTCAATATTCTTTCCACCCTCCCTGATAAAAACACCTGTACCCTTTCGTTTAACTGGGTCAACAACTTTTAAGGATACATCCAAACTCATATTATCTTGTTTTTAATAATTAAAAATTAAATGTGACTCTAATAGGATTTGAACCTATAACCTACAGCTTAGAAGGCTGTTGCTCTATCCAATTGAGCTATAGAGCCATTATACACACACAAAATATACACTTTTGTGTACATCTCAAACTTAGTCAATCACCCCCTCTAACTCAAACTCAATGGCATATCCATCACAATCATATAACACCCATGTCTCAATATCCCTATTGATAACACCTAACCTGTACTCAACCTCCTCAAACGTTATACCGTCAACATACTCAAATGGCTCACTTACCATATAACTATTGGTCCCAAGCTTATCAACTATCACACCCTCAGTGAAACCCCTCTTATATGCAAACCTGTCATCAATCAAATATTTGATAATCCCAATCTCTCTTTCAATCATCTAACTAAAATTTAAAAAGGTTAATACTCAGAATTCAACATCACAAAGATAAACATTAATCTTGAATACCCAATATTATCAAATTGTTAAATCTTATTATCATTTTAAATTATTGATTATTACCCAACTTCAAATTCATACCCCTAATCAACTCATCCCTAATCTCCAACCTGTCAACCAAATCCTCATTTATCGCTTTCATATATAAGGCCTCCTTCCTAAGCTCATCATACCTGTCCCTATCCCTATATCCCAATACAACACCCAATAAAATACATAAACCACCATATATCAATATGAACAGTAAAAATGCCAATACTAAAAACCCTATCATGATATATCATTTAAATTACACACCACAAAGATAATCATTATCCCACAACAAATCTAAAACTTAACAACTTTTTTTATCACTTTTTTTCTAACCGCTTAATATCTAATTATATAACTTTTTTTTCCTATATAGAAAAAAATGAAATAATCCACCACTGAAAATTAAATCCTCACACATATACACGCAAAATATACACTTTTGTGTACATTTTACTTTATAACACCCACTATTTACCACTCTGAAATTTAAACAATATTTATTATACGCTTTTACTAACTGGCTGATAATCAAGTGTGTGATAAAAATTTTCTATAAGGAAAAAAATGAAAATATTAGAATGTGAAAATTAAAAATATGAAATGATATATTATGGAAAAGTATAGAGAAATTATTGATGGGGTGATATCTAAGATAGTTTTCACTTGTTTCAGATAGTTTTCACTTGTTTTAGATAGTTTTCACTTGTTTTAGATAGTTTTCACTTGTTTTAGATAGTATTAGATAGTATTCATTAATTTTGGTTCATTTTCACCTCATTAGAATATCCTGTAGAATCCAGCATATCTTATTACAGACATAAACCTCATTATAGCTATTTTCTCACTTCATATTTATCACCATTTTCTCCCACTTTCTCCCACAATTTATATTTAATGTAACAAAGTGGTTTTCAACCACTTGTCATACACATTAAATAGTCATTTGTGATACAGTGTTATATTAAGTTGTTGATTGTCAGTAGAATATTTTGACGTGCGGTGGGTATTAGTGGTAATAAGTGGTGGAAAGTGGGGTATTATTATATTAAAGTATCGTTATGTGATAGATTAACTTTAATAATATCTTTATATTTTTTATCAGTATTTAATTTCACTTTAAGTTCATCTACATTTTCATATGCCCATTTAAGCCATCCGATATCACTGATTAATACTTCGTGTATTGTTTTTCCTTTATGTTTACCGAAGCATAGTTTACCGTTTTTATCTATTGTTCTTTTATTTTTTTGTTTAGTTACGGGTTTAGTTTTATTGATATTATTGATACAGTATTGGTTAGAGAAGTTCCATTCTGAGTCATAATTAAAAACTAAGCAGAAGTTGGTGTATCTTTTTGATGACTTTGACGAGTCCCATTCATCGGTATCTATTTTTGTTTTCAGGTATTTGTAACCATTTTTCAGTTTTTTATTATAGTCAGGGTGGTATTTGATTAAGTCTTCGACAGCTAGTATTATATCTTTATCTGTTATTGTTTTATTTAGTGTCAGGTCATTTAATAGACCTCTGAAGAATCTTGTGATATTTTGTTTGGATGCGAATCTGTAGTTTCCTAGTTTATATTTACCGTCAGGGGTTAGGAATCTACCATAATTTTTAAGGTTATAACTTGTTGGGTTATATCCCAACCATTTACCAGATGTTTCGTCAAAGAATACGTTATATTTTGTATAATAGAATAACGAGAGTGATTTATCTGTTGCGTTAAAATCATTTAAGACATCGATTATTATATTATTATCAAAATCGAACCATTCTAATTTATATTTATATTTTTTATATTTTTCGTGTAATTCTTTTTCGGTATACTTATCGGTATAGCCTATTAATACTGAGTTTGGGTTAGCGCATCTGATAGATTTAAATCTATCTTTAACATTATTTGATTTACCTATTTTATAATAGTTTCCATCGCTTATCAGATAGGTGTATATTGTTTTTGTCATTGATATATTTTATTTTTATATTTTACTGATGTTTTTAGGTTGTATTATTCAGTCGATATCGATTTCCAATGACTGTTTAACTTCTGGGAGTGTATTGAATATCTCGCCACCTTTTGTGCTTTTAAGTGGGAAATATTGATATCCGCCAGATGCTCTTTTGATTGTACCTGTTTTAATGCCATGTACTTTAACGGATATGTTCTTGCTATTCTTGAGCTTGGTGTATTCTATCATGTTATATATTTTTATTGTCGATTCTTCTTTGTATTATGAATTCTCTCTTACCTTGACAGAATTTTGAATATTGTTTCTCACCTATGAGTTCTCTAAGATATTCTACGGTTATGAAGCCATGAGATAACATTGCACTATCATTCTGATATTGGTAAGATAATACAAGATAACCTTCGTCTTTGAACTTATACTGTTCGTAGCGTTCATAGTCAGTAGGGTCTTTTAACTGTATTACTTCGACTTTATATATAATATTTTTAAGGGGTTTTTTATTTCTTCTAACACCCTTATTCTTATATCGTTTAGCGTCCATTATTAGTTTCCATATTTTTGATGTAATCTTCTGTATTCGTTCCGTGACTCTCTTTCAAGGTTTGAAATTTCATCTCTCAATTTATCATTATTTTCTTCCGATTTATATAGATCAATTTCAAGTTGTCTAATAATAGAAGAGGCATTTGGGATTTCTTCGGATATTTTAAACTTGCCTATTAATTCTTTTTCTTGCATCGCGTTTTTTTCTCAGTTGGTTTGATTGCTATGTAACACCCGAAAGTTTCATACATTATTTCTCCTTCTTGAAGTTTTGCTTCTACTACTTCTTTGCTGCTGCTCCACTCCATTAGATTCGTGTAGTTGTATCTAGTGCCGTTCATGAAATTTATGGATTTCAGCAAATCTTTTTCAAATTGTATTAAATTATTTTTTCTCATTTGATAATGAATTTTCGGTTTTTAATCCACTCTTTTTTATGGTAAGGTATATAATAGAATGATAATTGTTCATCTTCAATGCTAACAGATACAATATACATCAAGTCATCAGAATCGGACGGTAGAAATTCAGGGATTGTTAACTTTAATCTATCATAACCCATTGAGATATCTTTATACATTTCATCTTCATCTTCAGCAATAAAGACTTCATAGTCACTCATCATGAAATGATGAAAACCTCTATCTTTGCAATTAATCAGAAGATGAAATACACCTGTGGGGAGTTCTTCAACCCAATAAGATTCAACATAAGGGTGATTATCAACCTTCATCTTCGACTTCTTTGAATTCGACCATTAGTGCTATGCTATATTCATGTGTGTCATATTCGTAGCCTGTGCTATCGGCATGTACATAATAATCGATATTACAATTCTGATCTGGATTATAAAATACTCTAACGCTTTCTTGTCCGTCATCCTCAATATCAGCTAGAATATCTTCCAATTCCTCAGCTAAGTCCTCTGTCATGGATACAGCGTTCTTAATTTCATAAAGAGTTTCAAATGTTCTGTTTCTACAGATGATATCAAAGGCGATTTCTTCAGTTTCATCATGAATAGTGACATCGACATAATAATCTGAATCAGAAGCTGTGGTAAACATACCTTTGCGAATCAAAGTATTTATGCGTTCCCATAACTGCCAGCCATGTCTTTTATGTAGTTTAAGGTCATATACGGTGTGACCTTCGGCCTCCAATACTTCTTTAATCATAAGACATTCTGAAATGGATTTAAACCCAGATAATACTGGCCTCAATTGTTTAGGGTATCCATTAGCGCCTGTGGTGGTTTCGGTTATATCCAGATTAAATGCTGTGGACACTTCTTCAAGGTTGCTGAACTTAGTTGTGTTTTCCATGATGTTTATTATTGGTTTAATTGATTAACGGTACAAAGATATGAATTACTTTTGGATTGGCAAGGTTAAGAAATTATTAAACAAAAAATTCTCTAAAAGTATTATGACCATATTGACCTTCGGTCAATGTCATCATTTCTTTAATCGTATATTTCTTTCTTTTGCTTATGTTATGTGATTCTACAAAGTGCCTTGTTCCGAAGGAACAAGCCCCAGTGATCAATCTATAACATTGGACAGCTTCGCTGAATGTGAATTTCGTATTCAGTGGTAGATTCCTATATTTATTCTTATCTGTATTATCAGATATCTTATAAGCAAGGTCTTCACGAGCTTCCTGTAAGGAAGCTCCATGTGAATACCTTCCTTCTCCATCACTTATTACATAAAAGAACTTATCTTTATTAATATATTTACATTTCCATACATTGCCCTTACGGGAAATAACATCACCAAAGATTCCATCTGCTGAAATATATCTACCATTCTGCCATGTCAATGGCTCTGACCCCAAAGGGGTCTTATCACATGACATACCGAATGGTAGGTAAAGATTACCACCTACGGTTGGATTGAACCCTTCGGGAATGGATATAAGTGAATCTAGGTAAAGATAACCACCTACGGTTGGATTGAACCCTTCGGGAATGTATGTAAGGGAACGTAGGTCAAGATCACCACCTACGGTTGGATTGAACCCTTCGGGAATGGATATAAGTGAATCTAGGTAAAGAGAACCACCTACGGTTGGATTGAACCCTTCGGGAATGGATGTAAGTGAACCTAGGTAAAGATCACCACCTATCTTTTCTGTACCATAGAACTGACCTTCGGTCAAGTTATATTTGTTAATGAATTCAGCTTTTGTCATGGGAAAATGTTTAATGATTTAACGGCACAAAGATATGAATTACTTTTGGATTGGCAAGGTTAAGAAATTGTTAACAATGAAATTAAGGTATAAGTAATTGATTATCTGTATGTCATACCTTAGTGTTATTGCGTATATCCACGAGTTATATGCAATGCTACATTTCTGCTTCGTATTAAGTTTCGTGGTTATAATCTTTTTTTTTATTTTTTGTGGGTGGGAAATTAAAATTTTAATATTTATATATAGAATAAAAGTATTTAAGAATATGGGATTAAGGGAATTTATACAAACAACTCTCAGAGAGTTTCTGAATGAGAATAAATATATGGATGATGCATTAAATCATGTTATAGCAAATGACATTAATGAATCATTTAAAGGGACTAAAATCCTTTCAGACCAATTTGTTAATGAATCAGTTGTGCTTCTTGCAGCAAACAATGATAAGGGGTTTATGAAAAAGTTGTATGAAACAGCAGATATGATGGATGCTCTTCTTGATATCTGTGTTTTAACTTTCAGTTCTGATAATACTAAATTAGGTGGTAGTATTGCCACATTTTCACTTCCAGCTGGATGGGCATGTCCATTCGCAAACCTTTGTTTAAAAAAGGTTTATAGACATAGAGTCATGAACCCAGAAAAAGCTGGAACGACTAAAACTAGTAAAAGAACTGGTAAACAAGCGGATTATAAGGGTGATGTTCAAGTAACAAAGGGTAAGGATGCTGAGTTTGATTGTTATGCTGCGAATATGGAAATGCTATATGATCCTTTAAGAGCAAATAGATGGCGCAACTTCGACCTACTTAAAGCAGCTGGTGATTGGCAAGGGCAAGCTGACTTGATCGTTAAGTCACTAAAATACTTCTTTGATACCGAAGGTGAAAAAGCTGCTGTTAGAATCCATGAATCTGGTGACTTTTATAATGGTGAATATCTTAAGGCTTGGATGGAAGTGGCTAGAAGAATGCCAAAGACAAAATTCTATGCTTACACCAAATCAGTTCCATATGTTAAGGCAATGGAGAAGGAATTATCTGGTATTCCAAATTTATCAATTACGCTATCAGCTGGTGGTAAAATAGATGCAGAAATGGGTGATGTTGATGTGAAAGAATCACATGTATTTAACACGCCAGAAGACGTATTAAAGGCTGGTCTTATTGTTGACCTTGATGACTCATTAGCACAAGCTAAGGGTGGTAAGGAGAGTAACTTTGCTCTATTGGTTCACGGAACACAAAAGAAGGGTGAAATGAGTAAAAATAAGATGAGAAACGAAACCTTCATGGCTTATTGGAAATACAGAAAGAAACTTAATAACAATTTAGGTAAACCAGAAAACCACCACTTATCAAGAGAGGAAGCGGTTGAGGCTCTAGGTTATATTGACCAAATATTAACTAACCCAGATAAATATAAGACTAGATTCTCTAAAGCAAATTTAGAGTTCATGGGCAAACTACTTAGATACGTTAAAAAATATCATGCGTACAAGTTCTCTCCAGAACTCATTAACGTAATTCCAGAAAAATATCGTTAATTATATTGAAATATTAAATTTTTACAATAAAAAATAGAGAAATCAAAATTTATTTCTTTATCGTCTGATTTCTTATCACCTGTTGCGTTATCACATTGATAAAATAACTTAAAGAAATCTATGTCGGTACCTAACCGTTCAATTAGTTGTTTAGCTTGGTTATCGATTATAATCAAATTCTTCCAACTTTTCAATAACCTCTTCAATCCTATCAACCAGTTCAGACTCTTCATCAGTGAGATAATCATCGTTACTGTCACTCTCCACCAATATGGTTTCGATTAGACCACAAAGATACAGATAAAAAGCTTTGGTCGGTGAGATGTCTTGAAAGTCTACGCCCAACTTCTGAAATAATGATAGTATGATGTAGACATCACGCTCAACATCACCGTCCAATCTTTCGATATTCTCTACGATTATTCTTAAATTATCTTTCATCATGTTAAATTATTAATTTAGGTGTGAATCCTCCTTGATATGTCCCAACCACTGGAATCATGTTATCACCAGATTGGTCGATGTTAAACATTTGACCCAATAGTACATACCAGTTCTTAGGTGCATCGCTATTCTTAACTTTATCTGGGTCAATCATTATGTGGTATCCTCCTCTAGTTTCTAATATCTTATACGTACCCAAAGGTAATACATTCTCTATTGATGAAATGTCAATATCCTTACTATCGATATCAAAATCTACCCAATTTGTTTTAGATTTTGATTTCTGAACGGCACTGATGGCCTCAGCATTGATATTGAATCCTTGACCGTTGCATTCTTGGATATCAATAAGCCTTTTCATCAGCTTGAACATGGCTTTTTTCTGGCTCCTTTTATTTGGTGTGATGTATAAGGCCAAAGCTTCCTGTGGTATCGGTTCACCGTCCTTTGTGAGATAAGCGCCAACAGATACTTCCAATTGTCTTATTTTAAGTTTAAGGGTGTCTGGTGTGGCTAAGAAACGTTTAAGTTGATTCTTATCCGTTTTGATATGGGGGAACTTGTTAGAGCCGTCCTCATTCTTAGCATACTTGCTTCTTGCGAATAGACAACAGTAATATGTCTCATCGGGCGAACAAGGTTTTAAGAATGTAGAGATGAATTCATCCAAAAGATTCTCATCTGTTATTATTTGGTAGTTCATCTGATGTTAATATTAGGTTACATTTATTGTCGGTTTACGGTAAATAAAGGGGGTTGTTCACTACCTGACACTTAGGTTTTTCAGTTATGAAAGTCATTCCTATTCCACGGGGTCTGTCCAAGAAATATCCAGCGACATCACCTCTCACCTCATATTCGATTGTCTTTATATCTTTAAACTCTTTAATTACCATTTCACCACCAGCGATACACCCTAAAAAATCTTCATTACCGTTCTCATCAGTGAACATCATACCATGTTCACGGTAAGTCCATTCTATCATATCACCGTCCATTATAGGTGTCCCATAATCATCTTTTAGGCCAGTGTTTTTCCGTTGTTTCATAATCAATTATATTTAATACATTAAACCGCACCCGTATTATTAAAATCATCGTTATTGAACATATCCTTCATCATTTCATCTGCCACCGCTCGTATAACTCTGTAGGTTATAACTAACGCTATATGGAACCATCCTACTATTATAGGGCTGAATGCTACTAGCCAACTATAATTAAGGTTCAATGCCCATTTGAATAGTATCAACGCCAATGAACATATGGTTATTATGAAACCACCGTTAATGATTTTTCCGATATCAATATTGATATCGATATGTGTGTTATTTTCGTTCATCAGTAATCGTATTTTTCGTAATAAGGTTTACCTAAGAATACCCATATGTTCTCAAAATATTCTTCAACGTCTTTCAATGTGGTCACTTCTCTACCATAAGGATTAGGTAAGAAATCTGCACTATATTGAAAATCCAATGTAGTACCTTTCATATCATTCAGTGAAATCTGTACATCGAACATATAACTATCCTTATCTGGTGCTTGGGGAAATCCTTGTTTATAATGGTTATAATGAAACCCTGTTATGAAATACTTGACACCTGATTCATCGGTGAATTTCTTTTGGAACCCCCTGATTGAGTTTTTCCAATTATCTCTGAACCATCGATAACCTGTGGCCTCTAATTGTTTTTCAAATTCATTTTTGAATGATTTGTCGATTTTAGGTAACTCTTCTGTGAACATGATGTTATTGGTTTAATTGATTAACGGTACAAAGGTATGTATTACTTTTGGATTGACAATGTTAAGTAATTGTTAAATTACTTTCCTTAACCAAATAGTGTTTAATCAATTTCATCAGTTTTAAACCTTTTCAGTTTTAAACTCACCGTCAACCTCAACTAAATACTCACCAAAAGGTAATGTGTCAATGAAATAAAATCTACGACAAGAACTTATACCTATCGTATTCTGTTGAGTATGTCCAACCACTTGCATGTACCTTTCAGATATACATGTATCTTGGTAATTGGATAACATAAGCGATGTAGGTCGTATCCATATGGGTGTTTGATATATGTCATCACCATATAAGTCAACACCAGAGAATATGAATTTTCTAGGTTGGTACTTAAATAAATCATTTAAAAACTCAACAATGCTGTCAGTTCCATTCCACCCCATATTTTTGGCATATATAGGGCTGATACCCGCATGACTGCACAATACATTACCAACCAATACCGCCATGTTAAAACTATCCATATTAGCATTTAATAGTTCTCCTATATCATTGGCCCTAAAAGATTGGTAACCACTGGTTCCTGTATAACCGATACTAGGTAGATAATGATGGTCATGATTACCTATCAGAAGGTGTACTTGACCTTTAAAGTTCTTTTTGAACTCTAAGATAGCTTTAAGATTATCAATCTGGTCATCCGTAGAAATATCATCATAGCTATCGAAATAATCACCTATGAATACAATGTTATCAGCGTCAGGGTTCAAATTGACTATATCTTTCCAGATGCTTTTACCATGTATATCACCTATAAATATATTTTTCATATTCAATAAGTTATAATTCGTTTGCACTTTTTATGGTGTTTATAATCCTTGATACCAAGGATAAGCGTACTTAACCCTACTAAAGCCCAAACCAAAGACATCCAAGGATTATGCAGCCAATCGTGAGAATGTGCATGGCCTTCGCTATATGAAATCAAAAACATTGATTGTATGAATTGGATTACGTGGGTTCCAGCGTGTAGAAGATTAAGGACACCTGAACCTATTAATAGTGTGCTTCGATTATTCATTTTTAGGGTTAAAATTGTTTGAACTCAAATTAGCTTTCGCTCACCGTTATCATTATAATATTCTGGCCAAATTACCGCATACAGTACAGGCTTAATCCAAATCATTAAATGATTTAACGATTTTTTCTATGCTCTGACTAAGAAAGTTATCTGTATTAGATTCATGTTTTTTCATATTGTCTCGTTAGTGAAAATTGGTCTTGACTCACCATTTAAAGTAGCGAATACCGTTGGTTGACCACCGTTTTCGGATACTGTCATTTGGGTCTCGCTACCGAATACCGCTTCTCTTGCTGAATGAGTACTGTTAAGTCTTAAAAATTGTATCAGGTCTTCTGATGTCCTAATTTCCTCATTTTCAAGTGCGGCCAATACTTCGTTCTCCAATTGTTCAGGTACGTTTACCGATTCCCAAGATGTGATTTTAAAGTTAACTGTCATGATTTTTGTTTTTTTGGTTAATGACTAATTGTTTAACGGTACAAAGATATGTATTACTTTTGGATTGGCAAGGTTAATAAATTGTTAAGAATTAAATTGAGGTATCATCTGTTTTTTTATTAGGTTAAACAAATGTGCGCATAATTTTTAAGTTATGGATATTTATAATAAAAAAAAATTATGGCAAAAAAACCTACCACAACAACCTCTAACAGCTTCATTGCTAAACCTAAAGTTAAGCGACCTAACGTTCATTCTAAGAAGAAGAACTCCAATCTTAAATCATCTAAGAATTATAAGAAGGGATATAGCGGTCAAGGTCGGTGAGATATTATTTTTAGTGTGATAGCCAAGTGGTCAGATAATTTGAAGTCCACTAACGAAAATTCTAATATTTGGCTATCACTAAAAACATAATCTAAAAGTTCTTTATCTCCTTTCCAAGCCCAGCTATGTCCAGTCAGATTACAGTTTTCCAGTTCTAACACATTTTCAAAGAGATTTAGGGAATGCGTCTGATTGAAATCTCCTATGATTACGGTTTCGGTATTTACTGTTTCATATGAATTTAGTAGTGTTTTTATTTGTTTTAATTGGGATAGTCTGATTATATCATTATGTTCACCACCATCGGCTTGTAGATGTGTATTGATGAATATATATTCATCACCTAATATGCCTATTTTAGCTAATGTCGCACCTTTGGCGGCTAAACAATCAGTACCAGAACAATCATCGAAATATATGTTTTTATATGATAATATGGGATATTTTGATAATAACATCAATCCGTTTGATGTTAACTTACCATTTTTTGATGGATATATAACATAGTTAAAACCAGAAACTAGATATTTGTATGTTTTGGTTTCAAAAACTTCTTGTAATAAAACAATATCGAAATCTTTTATTATTAGCTGAATTTTTTCTGACCTTTTAATTTGTTGGTCAAGTGGGAAAATAATTATGGGTCTCATTTTAATGTTCCACGATAAGACATTAATCTGAGCCATAATAGTATTGCTGTTTATAACAAGTGCTATTATTATGATTAAAATTTTTTTCAACCGAAAATAACTTTAGTTACATCTTCACCGTCTTGAATCACGATGGCATCATCATACGGCCCTAACTGTAGTTGTGGACCCCAAGGTTGTTGGCTGACACCAATCACCATTTCTTCACCAG
>Ga0172373_10003614_pt1 | contig 22479 bp, 17 predicted proteins | sample Lak10m_2_FD_114546 | JGI IMG/M metagenome (GOLD analysis project Ga0172373, IMG submission 114546) | Freshwater microbial communities from Kabuno Bay, South-Kivu, Congo - kab_092012_10m | ecosystem: Environmental > Aquatic > Freshwater > Lake | place: Democratic Republic of the Congo...
GTATTTTGACCTATAAACCTGCTGATATTGGAGTACAAACCTAGGTTTGTACTCCAAAAAAAGGCATTTGAAGCCTTTTGGCGCCCATCATTCAAAAAGACCCTGAAACACATATTGAGCCTTTGTCTTAATGGCGCCGGGTGTGCTCCATCTCAGAGTTTTATCTTTTGCATGCAAAAGGCGAAGAAAGTGTTTTGGAGTAATGATTCTCTGCGTAATTGCTTCTTCACCTTTCTGGCGTACAAAAATGTGGTCCGCCGTCAGCGGACCATTTCGAAACACGTTTAATAAATTTTGAGACTTCGTACAAGAATTGTGAGATTTATTTAAGAAATTTTGAGATTTGACAATCCGACAAAATCAAATATCCAGGTTAGTAACGTCCAAGGCATTCTTAACAATAAAGTCCCTTCGCGGTTCGACGACATCGCCCATAAGGGTGGTAAATATTTCATCGGCAGCGATCGCATCTTCAATCCTGACCTGCAATAAGCGGCGATTATTGGCGTCCAGCGTTGTTTCCCACAATTGCTCAGGGTTCATTTCGCCCAATCCTTTATAGCGTTGGATATGCTGGCCTTTTTTGACTTCCTTCATCATCCATTCAAACGCTTGCTTAAAGGTGCTGACAGGCTGCTGTCTCTCGCCCATTTGCACATATGAGCCTGTACTAAACATACCGGCGGTTTCTTCTGCATACTGCGCAATTTGCCGGTAATCTTTGCTGTTGAAAAAACTCGACTGCAGCACAAACGATTTAGTTACACCGTGCAGGCGTTTGTTAACGACAACCAGATATTCATTGTCGCTTTTGTAATCCAGTTCTATCGAAAATATCGCGCCGTTAGCATTATCGTTCAATTGCTGTTCCAATTGGGCAAACCAGACGGCGAGTTTTTCTATGTTTTGCCTGTGTTCGTCGCCAATAACTTCCATGTACGCCAATTGCTCTAAAAAGCTTTCGTCGTAACGCCTGAATAAGCGCTCCGTAATACCGACTATGCTGGTAAACGCCTTTGCAAGTTTTTCCAGTCCTTGGCCCTGTATCGGCGGCGCGCCCTCGTCGGTATATAGCTGCGCCTTATCGAGCGCCATCTGGATGAGGTATTCGTTTAACTCATTATCGTCTTTAACATAATGCTCTTGCTTGCCTTTTTTAACCTTGTACAAAGGCGGCTGGGCAATATAGATATAGCCCTTCTCGACAATTTCAGGCAATTGGCGATAAAAAAACGTCAGCAGCAAGGTGCGGATATGAGAGCCGTCCACATCCGCATCCGTCATGATGATGATGCGGTGGTAACGCAGTTTATCGAGATTATATTCGTCCTTGCCTATGCCGCAGCCTAGCGCGGTAATCAAGGTGCCGACTTCTTCAGATGAAATCATTTTATCGAAGCGGGCTTTTTCTACATTGAGAATTTTCCCTTTCAGCGGCAGGATGGCTTGCGTGCGGCGATCCCTACCCTGTTTTGCTGAACCTCCCGCCGAGTCTCCTTCGACGAGGAACAGTTCGGAAAGAGCCGGATCTTTTTCCTGGCAATCGGCCAGCTTCCCAGGCAAGCCGGCAATGTCCAGCGTGGTTTTGCGGCGCGTCATTTCACGCGCTTTACGCGCGGCTTCCCTCGCACGCGCGGCATCAATGATTTTGCCCATGATGGCTTTGGCATGTGCCGGTTTCTCCAGCAGGAACTCCTGGAGTTTTTCATTCATCGTTGATTCAACCAAGGGCTTAACTTCCGATGAAACCAATTTGTCCTTGGTTTGCGATGAAAATTTCGGGTCCGGTACTTTAACTGACAGCACCGCGGTCAAGCCTTCCCGGGCATCGTCACCGGTAGTCGCCACTTTTTCTTTTTTCGCCAAGCCGCTGGATTCTATATATTGGTTAACTGTCCGGGTCAATGCGCCTCTAAAGCCGGCCAAATGGCTGCCGCCATCACGTTGCGGGATATTATTGGTATAGCAGAAAACGTTTTCCTGGTAAGAATCGTTCCATTGCATTGCCACTTCTACAGTGACGCCTTCTTTTTCTGCGATGAAGTAAAAAACTTCCGGGAATAATGGGATTTTGTTTTTATTGAGATGTTCGACGAAGGCGCTAATACCACCTTCAAATTCGAAAACATCTTCCTTATCACTGCGCTCATCCTGCAGGCTGATGCGCACACCTGAATTCAGGAAAGACAATTCCCTGAGTCTTTTCGCAAGAATGTCATAATGAAATTCGACATCGGTAAAGGTTTTTGAACTTGGCTTAAAATTAATCAGGGTTCCGTTACCTGTCGCAGTGCCGACGGCTGCCAGCGGTGCAACCGGTTCGCCCATCAGGTATTTTTGCTTGTAAAGCTGTCCATTCTTGCGTACTTCGAGGTTTAACTCTTCGGATAAGGCGTTGACCACGGATACCCCTACGCCGTGCAAACCACCGGAGACCTTGTAGGCATTATCATCAAACTTACCGCCGGCATGCAGCACCGTCATAATCACTTCCGCGGCCGACCGCCCTTCTTCCTCATGAATATCGACGGGGATACCGCGCCCATCGTCGGCAACGGTAACCGAGCCGTTGGCGTGAATAATAACCCTGACCTCTTTACAATAACCGGCCAGTGCTTCATCGATCGAGTTGTCAACCACTTCAAAAACCATGTGGTGTAAACCGGAACCGTCATCGGTATCGCCAATATACATGCCCGGCCGTTTTCTTACTGCGTCCAGTCCTTTTAAAACTTGAATATTCGAACTATCGTATTGATCGTTATTGTTACCCATGTTGTTTTCCGCTTCCTGTTGTTGCCTGAATGTTCCACGTGGAACATGCTTTGTTTAATTATTTGATCTGTCCATGTTCCACGTGGAACACTTTGTAGCTTGCTATCTGGCTTAAATCACCGAAATCACTTAATGCAGTTGCCGTCATAAATACCTGGCAGCCTGTAGCCGATAAATAATCGAGTAATTTTGTGCGATTAGAGCTATCCAGTTCCGCAGCAAAATCATCTATCAGGACACAAGCGGCATTATTATGTTCGTTGGCTAATAACTGGATTTGCGCAAGCTTCAAGCTCAATACCATTAATTTTAATTGACCGCGCGAAACAAAATCTTTCGCCAAACAATTATTAACCGATAGCAAGACATCACCGCGATGAGGACCGCTGTGCGTAAAACCGTATCGCAGGTCCTTCTCTAAATCCTGGCTTAAAACCTGCTGTAATTCTTTGGAGGTATCCCAACCCGGTACCAGAGTCAGGTTTATCGAATTCATATTGAGAAAGCGCTTAATAATCTCAATAAAGACGGGCTTAAATTTTTGTAAATAATGTAATCGGCAGTTATTGACTATTGTACCGTAATACGCCAGTTCCTTATCCCAAACATTGAGTTGCTCGAGCCGCTTGGTTTTTAACAAGGCGTTGCGTTGCGCCAATGCTTTTTTAAATTTACGCCATGCGGCCAGGAAATTTTTATCATCGTTAAACACACCCCAATCTAAAAACTCTCTTCTTACCTGGGCGCCGGCATCAAGCAATTCATAGCTTTTTGGATGAATGAGCTGCAATGGCAAGGCATAAGCCAAATCCGATTTATGCTGCTTTGATTGTTGGTTGATACGGATCTCGATATTTTTCCCATCCAGTTGAATGCCTACATGGCAACAACTGTCATCCGGTTGCAATATCTGGGCAGAAACCACCAAATGTTCTTGTCCCTGGTTAATCACCGGTTTAATCGATGCAGACCGAAATGATTTCGCCCTGCCTAAAATGAATAGTGCTTCGATCAGTGAACTCTTGCCGCTGGCATTTTCCCCGACAATAAAATTGATTACCGGAGAAGGATTAATCGATACTTTTTGAATATTCCTGACGTGGTAAATATCCAGTTTCAGCAAACTCATGAGTGGTTTACAGCCTCATCGGCATCACGATAAATTTGTACGCACAATCGTTCGGTTCATCGATAAAACAACTGCTGGCATTACTTGCAATAGTTAACACGGCCAATTCAGAATCCAGGTTTGTCACGGCATCCAATAAATACTGCGCATTAAAAGCAATGGACAGCGGCTCACCGGTATATTCGATAAACAGTTCTTCTTCGGCTTCATCGTGTTCCGGATTATGCGTGCTGATCCTTAGACTATCCGGACTAATATCGAAGGTAACCCCTTTGAATTTTTCATTCGATAAAATCGCCACACGGGTTAGCGCTTCTTTGAGCAACTGTTTTTGAATATGGATTTGATTAAAAAAATCCTGCTGAAAAACTTTACTGAAATCGGGATATTTGGAATCCACCAGTTTTGCTGAAAAAATGAGGTTTTTGATAAAGATCCTGATGTTGTTACTGGAGAACTCGACCTTTATATCCGTATCAGGGTCATCAAGTAAGCGGGTGAGTTCCGATACGCCTTTTCTCGGCAGAATGATCCTGGCCTCAAAACCGGTTGCCTGATCCAGTTGGTCTTCGTAAATCGATAAGCGATGGCCGTCGGAAGCTACCAGTTTTAATTTGCTGTTGGAAATATTAAGCAGCAAACCGTTCAAGTAATAACGGACATCCTGGTTAGCCATGCAAAAAATAGTCTTATTCAGGGCTTTCTTGAATTTACCGGCATTAATAAAAAACTGGTTCTCAAAACCCGATTCAGCGCCTGGTTCAGAAAAAGCAGGATAGTTTTCAGCGGGCAGGCAACTTACTGAGAAACGACTGCGATTGGATAAAATTTTCACCTTATCGTCTTGCTGTTCAAACTTGATCTCAGCACCAGTCGGTAATAAACGGCAAATGTCCAGGAACTTTCTGGCAGGCACGGTAATAGAACCCGCTGTCGTTGTCGTAATATTGATTTTTGCGACGATTTGAATTTCCAGGTCAGTGCCGGTTAAAACCAGTTGGTCGTTATCAATCATCATTAACACATTGGCAAGAATAGGCATGGTCTGCCTTTTTTCTATTACACTGACAATTTGTTGTAGAGGCGTCAGGATTTCTTCTCTATTTATAATAAATTTCATATTCTTTATTTTATTATTATTAGCTAGGCAAAAAGCTGTGGAAAACTGTTTATTTAATTTTAATTCAATAAGTTATGCTAATTATAACATTGTTATGCCGCTGTTAATAAGTTGTGTATAACTAAATATCAATCATAAAGCTACTTTTTATGCACAGAAATAGCCCCAGATAAACGGGGGTTAAGCACAGAGTTATCCACAGTTATTATCCTGGTATGGTTTGTGGATAAGTTAATGCACTTACGATATACGCGGTAGATTCATTGAGAAAATTTGATCGTGATAGTTTATATCAATGATCGAGTTTAAATTTTTAATGTGCACAGGCTACATAAAGTTAGTGTGTAGCCAGCAAAAAGCTGGCAGGCTATTGAAAATGGCCCGCTACTCAATGCATTTAGATGTTTGATATTTGGAGGTAGAGGGCTCGGAGCTTTGTCCCAGGCGCCAATTGAAGGGGATTAATGAACGAGGGAAAAGCCGAAGTCCAATGGTTAGCTTGGACTTCAGTTTAATCGATAGTTACAAGGCTACCAATACATGCGGATGGTCGGTCAAATCCTGGTAAATGGCGTCGAGTTGCCGTTTACTGGTCGCTTCGATAGTAACCGTTACGGCCAGGTAATTGCCGTCTTTGCTGGGACGGGTTTTAACGGATTGATGATCAACGTCGGGGGCATGGCGGCGGATAATTTCTATGACCAAAATATCGAGCTCGATGTCGATTTTCCCCATTGCCTTAATGGGGAATTGGCAAGGAAATTCGAACAGGGTTTCTTCAGTCATAATAACGATTGTTTATAGGCTTGAAAAAGTTGATCCATTTGTTGCCATACCGGACCGGGTTTACCGTCGGCTACCGGCTGGCCGTCGAGCTCAACGACAGGGATGATTTCGCGGGTTGAACTGCTTACCCAGATTTCATCGGCCGATTTAAGCTGGCTTAGTAAAATAATATCTTCGCGGCAGGCGATGTGATTTTTATGTGCAATCTCGAGAATCACGTCGCGGGTAATGCCGGGTAAGATGTCGTTGCCCTTAGGCGGTGTTACCAGGATGCCGTCAATTACGGCAAAGACATTGCTTGCGGCGCCTTCGGTTACATAATCATCCCTTACCAGGATGGCTTCGGAGCTACCCTGGTCTAAGGCGTCTTGCCGGTGCAGGATATTAGCCAGCAAGGTAATCGTTTTGGCGTTGCACAGTTTCCAACGGCTATCGTCCATAGTTACCGCCTTAATACCCTTGTCTTTGCCGGCAAACGCTACAATGTCTGAGCACATGGCAAACACAGTGGGCTGTGTATTTTCCGGAAAGGCATGGTCTCTTTTTGGTGCTACGCCGCGGGTAATCTGCAGGTAAATATATTGATTCCGGCCGGCATCGAGCAATGGTTCAAGAATGGAATGCCATTGCTCACTGGTATAGGGATTTGCCAAACGTATAGCCGCCAGGCTATTTTCAAGACGTTCAAAATGTTGCTGGAAATGAAATAAGCGTCCGTAATAAGACGGGATGACTTCATAAATACCGTCACCGAACAAAAAGCCGCGGTCCAGCACCGAGATTTTTGCATCAGTAAGAGGCAGGTATTGGCCGTTTAAATAGACGATTTTATTTTCCAGCATCCGGTTTCTCCATCATCATCATTGCACCGTCATAAAGCCTGCGGATTATATTGCCTTGTTCCACGGATTTCAGCGCGATCAGGTCTTTGTTAATAAGTTGTTCGTTTTTTAATGCGACGTTGACCGAGCCAAATTTATCGCCTTCCCTGACCGGGGCGGTAATTTTTTTGCTGATATTAATTTCGGCTTTAAGGTCATTGTAATGGCGGCGTGGGATGGTTACATAAAGATCTTCGGCCAAACCCAGCGGAACGGTTTTCTCGTCGCCTTTCCAGACTCTCGCTTCGCTTAGGGGCGTTTTTCCCTCGTACAAGCGGTGCGATTCGAAGAAGCGGAAACCGTAGTTAAGCAAGTTCTGGTTTTCATTGGCCCTGGCATTGGCGCTTTTAGCGCCCATAACGACAGAAATAAGCCGCATGTTTTCCCTGAGCGCCGACGCAACCAGGCAGTAACCGGCCTCGTCGGTAAATCCGGTTTTAACGCCATCGACCGATTCATCACGCGAAAGCAATTTATTACGGTTTTGCTGGGTAATCTTGTTAAATGTAAATTCTTTTTGCGAAAACCAGCGGTAATAGTCAGGAAACTCCCTGATCAAAGCGGAAGTCAGCGTAGCCAAATCCCTTGCTGTCGTATAGTGATCTTCGCCCGGCAGGCCGTCGCTGTTCTTGAAATGGCTGTTCATCATACCCAATCTTACGGCATGCTGGTTCATCATATCGGCAAATGTGCCTTCATTGCCTGCGACATGCTCCGCCAACGCAACACTGGCATCATTGCCTGATTGGATAATGACCCCTTTCAGCAGGTCTTCTACCTTGACTTGTTCATTGACTTCAACAAACATGCGTGAGCCGGATGTCGCCCATGCTTTTTGGCTGATAGTGGCTAAGTCATCCAAATGCAAATGGCCATTGCTGATCTCCCGGAAGACGACATAAACCGTCATGATCTTGGTAAGACTGGCGGGAGCGAGTTTCACATCCGCATTATATTCCGCCAGTATTTTACCCGTGTGGTAATCCTGCAGGATATAAGCACTGGCATCAACAGTAGGGGCTGGAGGCGTTACGATTTCTGCGTCTTCTGCGTTTGCTTGAAAGACGGCGATCTGCAAACCCAAAAATAGAAACAAGGTAAAGTGTTTAAAAAATATCATTGCGCTCTGGGTATGGTAGGAACTGAGTAAGACAAGCGCTTATTGTATCATGGCTTTTAAGTTTGTTCGGCTTCAGTGACGAGCCTGCGCGTTAACGTAGGGCGCGCCGCGCGCGCCAGAGGGGGAGCTAAGATTAAGCGTCGCAAAGTCCCAAATTGTGGAGAAGGCGCGCACGACACGCCCTACTCCGTTGCCCGGCAATGGCGCTATGCTCGAAAAAAGGCAGGATGCTACAATATGCGGCTTAGGCCGGGTAGGATAGGAGATGTTTAGCCGGGGTGTTCATTGGCTTGAAACAAGCTTTCATTAATGACTAATGGCGTGATTTTTATAGACCCGGTACCTGTTTTTTGGATACCGAGCTCTTTTGCAGCGGCGTAGGATAAATCCATAACCCGGTTGCTATGGAACGGGCCTCTGTCGTTAATCCGCACAATAACGCTACGTTTGTTTTTCAGGTTGGTGACTTCGGCATAGGATGACAAGGGTAATGTGTTATGCGCCGCAGTCATCGCATACATATCGTATCTCTCGCCGTTAGCAGTTTTTTTGCCCTGGAATTGGTGACCGTACCACGAAGCCATGCCGTTCTTACCGTCATTATGCCGGGCCAGGTGATGCGATAGCCTTGAACGGTGCCTGGATTTGCTGACATGGCGGCTATGGCTTTTTGCCGAGGCATGCTTGCTGCTGTGTTTGTGTTTGGCTGCTTCAGCCGTTTGTATCGGGTTCGAAAAATAACCACATAGAACAATAAGCGAGATTGCTGATATGAGTTTATTCATGGGAAAGCCCCCTTGTTATTTAAAGCCACTTTATTAAAAATAGCTTGGCTTAATTGATAAACTGCCATGGCATATAAAGGACTGTGGTTATATCGGGTCAGACAATAAAAATTGTCTAAAACCGCCCAGACCTCTTCGCCTTCTTCCTGTTTTAACGCAAGAATTTTCACTTTAGTGTCTAAAGCTAACGGCACTGATATTTTCAAGTCGAGTGATTCTAACTCAGCGAGTCTTAAATCCGGCTTAAGCTGGTCATTCAGTACCGTTCTATATTTTTCCCCTGTTGCCTGTACAGGCAATGCAATCGCCTGCCCGGTCTGCCAATGGTGCTTGACAAAATAATTGGCGATACTGGCGATGACATCGGCTTTGTTATGCCAAATATCGCGCCGACCGTCATTATCGAAGTCGGCGGCATACGACCTATAACTGCTGGGCATGAATTGCGGCATTCCCATTGCACCGGCATAAGAGCCTGCCAGCTCCAGAGGATTAATGTGCTCATCGCGGCACAACAGCAGGTAATTTTCCAGTTCATGCTGGAAAAACGCACTGCGCTGCGGATAATCGAAAGCCAGCGTATACAGTGCATCGATCACGCGGTGCTTGCCGGTATGTTGCCCGTAACGCGTTTCCACGCCGATGATCGCGACAATGATTGCGGCGGGTACGCCATAGCGCCGCTCGGCATCTTCCAGGACTTTCGCATTGTCATGCCAAAATTTTATGCCGTCATTGATGCGGGCTTCGGTCAGGAAAATTTTGCGATAGCGATACCAGGGCATGGCTTCTGCCGGAGCCGTTATTTTTTTCAGGATATCGTCTTTTACAGTGAGGTGTTCAAACACTTCGGCAAGCCCCGATTCATCGAAGCCGTGGCTATCAACCATTTTTTTGATAAACACCTGCACAGCTTCGGGTTGTCGGGTATGCGTCGCGCAAGAGTTCATTATTAAAGCGGCAGAAGCCAGCAGGAGAGGTGCAGCAATAGTTTTCAGTTTCATTAGCGTGAGAGACGTTTTTTATGCGTGTGTATCGACATCAGGATGCCGAAACCCGCCAGTAAGGTGACGATGGATGTCCCGCCGTAACTGATCAGCGGCAACGGCACGCCAACCACAGGCAAGACGCCGATAACCATGCCTATGTTAACGAACACATAAACAAAAAAAGTAAAGGCGAGACTGCTGGCCAATAAGCGGTTATAAGTGTCTTGCGCCTGGGAGGCGATATAGAGGCAGCGGGCGATGATCAGCAAATACAGGATCAGCAGCCCTACGCAACCGAACAGGCCGAATTCTTCGGCAAATACGGCGAAAATAAAATCGGTAGAACTTTCCGGTAAAAAATCCAGTTCCGACTGGGTACTACCCAGCCAGCCTTTACCGTAGATACCGCCGGAACCAATAGCAATTTTTGACTGGATAATATGATAGCCACGGCCTAAGGGATCGGCTTCGGGATTCAGGAAAGTCAGCACCCGGTCGCGCTGGTAGCCGCGCATGAAATGCCATAATATCGGCGTTAATGCGGCCAGTGCGGCAATGATTGCGAAAATAAAGCGCCACGAGAGACCCGCGAAAAACAGCACGCCGGCCCCGGAGCTCGCGACCAGCAGCGCCGTTCCCAAGTCCGGCTGTATAGCGATCAACAAGGTCGGGATCAGGATCAGCACCGTCGCTATGGCCAGTTGTTTAATCTTGGGCGGCAACGGATGTTCGGCCAAAAACCACGCAATCATCATCGGCGTCGTGATTTTTATCATTTCGGACGGCTGGAAACGGAAAAACCCCAGTTCCAGCCAGCGTTGCGCACCTTTGCCTATTTGCCCCATGATTAAGACGGCAAGCAGCAAAAAAATACCCAGGCCGAACAGCAATGCCGAATAACGCTTGAACTGGTAAGGATTGACATGGGCCAACACCGTCATCAAAAAAAATGCCAGGCCGACGCGCGCGCTCTGGCGCACCAAAATATCCATATCCTGGCTGCCGGCGCTGTATAAAATCAAAAAACTCAGCAACGAGGTCAGCAGCAGGCCGATGAACAACGGAATGTCGATATGTAATTTCCTGAGGATAGTACCGATAATGGAAGGCGACTCGAAATGTTCCGGGCGGGTTTCAGTTTTCATGGTTGCGCTTTTTGATAGCCTTTTAAAAATTGCTTGATAATCTTGCCGGCAATAGGCGCTGCGACCGAACCGCCGTGGCCGCCGTTTTCCGCAATCACCGCGACGGCAATTTCAGGGTCGTCGGCGGGAGCAAAGGCAATAAATAGGGCATGGTCGCGCAATTTAAAGTCTATGTCATTTTCGTTATATTTGGCATTCTGCTTGATATTGAAGACTTGGGCTGTCCCTGTTTTACCGGCGATCTGGTAATTGACGGACCTGCCTATACTTTTCGCAGTGCCGCGTTCGCTGTGCACGACGTTGACCATAGCCGCAATGACATCATCAATATTTTCGCGCTTCAACGGGATAATGCCTTTATGGACTTCGGGACCGGGTTTGGTGTCATGGGCGCCGACAATTTTATCGACGAGGAAAGGCGTTACGATATTGCCCTTGTTTGCCAAGGTTGCCGTCGCTCTCGCCAATTGCAGCGGCGTCACCTGATGGTAGCCCTGCCCTATGCCGGTAATCAAGGTTTCTCCCGGATACCAGGCGCGGTTTTTTTGTTCGCGTTTCCATTCCCGCGACGGCAATAATCCCGGTTTCTCGCCAATCAGGTCAATGTCGGTTTTTTCACCGAAACCGAATTTCTGCAAAAATTCGTGGATATGGTCTATGCCCAAGGTGCCGGCCAAACGGTAAAAATACACGTCGCAGGATTGCGTAATCGCCTCGTTTAAATTGACTGAACCATGCCCGCCTTTTCGCCAATCCCGGTATTTATGGCTGACGCCGGGTAGTTGATAATAACCCGGGCAGAACAGTTTTTGCTGCGCGCTGATGGCGTCGTATTCCAGCCCTGCCAACGCAATAAAAGGCTTGATAGTCGAGCCGGGCGGATACAAACCCCGTAAGGCCCGGTTATAAAGCGGCTGGTTTTCGGACATTTGTAGGGCCTGGTAAGCGTCATTGCTGATGCCGACGACAAAAGGATTCGGATCGAATCCCGGCCGGCTTACAAAAGTGAGTACGCCGCCGGTTTTGACTTCAATGGCAACCACTGCGCCATTGTAATTTTCCAGCGCATCATAGGCCGTCTTTTGCAGGTCAATGTCCAAAGTCAGGTAAAGATTGGCGCCCGGCTCGGGGTCGCTTTCGTTCAGCGTGTTAAGAGAGCGGGCCTGCACATTGGTTTCTATTTCCGCATAGCCGGTTTTACCGTGCAGCTCCGTTTCGTAACTGCTTTCCACGCCCAGTTTGCCGATATGCGTGCTGCCGCGATATTCGGAGACAGGCAGTTCCTTCAACTCGGTTTCATTGATACGCCCCACATAACCGATGACATGCGCGGCCAAATCGCCGTAAGGGTAATGCCTGACCAGTTGGGTGTGAATATCGACACCCGGAAAATAAGGCCTGACGACGGCAAATTTCGCCAAATCTTCATCGTTCATGTTTAACAGCAGCGGCGTACTGGTAAAGCGCTTCTGGCGCTTGCGTTGCTTTTGGTACAGTTCGATTTTTTCGTCGGGAATCGACAGCAGTTTCTGCAGTTTCAGCACCGTCTCATCGACATTGCCGATTTGTTCGGGGATCAGTTCCAGGCTGTAGGACGGTGTGTTTTCAGCCAGTATCTTGCCTTGCCGGTCATAGATAATGCCTCGGGTAGACACTAGCGGCACGATTTTCACGCTGTTGCTTTTAGCCATCGATGCATAATGCTCGTGGCCGACTATCTGTAAATAAACCAGCCGGACAATCAGCGCGGATGACAGCAGGATGATCACCATGAATGAGGCGACAATACGATTAAGAAATAAACGGTTCTCTACCGTATTGTCTTTTACAGGATAAATGCGGGACATGTCGCGGCTTACTCTTTAATGCGTCGAGATAACCGCCGGGATAAACGGACAAAGCGCATAACGGTAAACACCAAAGGCCAAAGCATCGTGCCGGTAAAAACCGGCAACCAGAAAGTGCCGTGAAGCTGCGCGGGATGCTGCAGGTTTTTTATTAAAAACAGCAATAACTGGGATAGCAACAGGCAGAAAAAAATAAACAGGGCCTGCTGCAATAATGGAAATTGGCGCAGGCGCTTGTGCAATTTAAGGCACATATAGATGACCAGCGAATAAGCCAGCGCATATTGGCCGAACAGCCTGCCCGTCAATACATCGGTGAGCAAACCGAATGTCCACGCATGAAAAATGCCGACGCGTTCGGGTACGGCCAGTGACCAGTAGATCAGCGCGAGCAGCACCCAATCAGGATTAAACATCGCTACTGCAGGCGGTAGCGGCGCAATTCTCAAGCACATCGCCAGGATCAAGCTCAAAATAATTTTGCCGAAGCCGTAATAGTTATTCATGTGAGGACGTCTTTTCTGCAGGGTCGGTTGCCGGCGGTTTTGTAATCAGCGGAACCGGCGTTGTATTGCTCCATACGATCATCAACTCCCTGTTACGATCCAGCTTGGCTTTAGGCGTGGCGGTAATATTGGCGAATGGCTTATTCAACTGCGACGTGAACTCATCGACGACAGCGACCGGATAACCTTGCGGGAAGGTACCGCCCAAACCCGATGTTATCAATAGGTCGCCGGGACGAATATCGGCATTGCTGGGCAAAAACGGCAACACCAGCCGGTTGATCTGGCCGCTGCCGACCGCAATCGTCAATAATCCGTTACGGTTAACCTGTACGGGAATCGCATGATTGGGATCGGTAATCAGCATGATTTCAGAGCTTAGCGGCAATGCCCGGAACACCTGCCCGACTACGCCGTTAGCGTCGAGCACGGGCTGCTGCGGATGCACGCCGAAACGGGTGCCCTTGTTGACGACGACGATATGTTCGTAAGGCGCCATATTGACCGACAATAGTTCCGCTATCAATACCTGCTCACCGAGCTTGAAGGAATTCTCCAGTAACGCGCGCAAACGGATATTTTCCTTTTCCAGCGCTTCGAATTTAAGCAACTGGGTTTGGTGAATAAGCTGCTCCTCGCGCAACCGCTCGTTGTCCTTTTTTAACGCGGTATACGAACTGATTGAATCGCTGGCCTGCTCAACGATGACTACAGGCAAGTCGACCAGGTATTTTAGCGGATCGATAAAAAACGATAATGTGGCGCGCAGGAAGTCCAGTTGCTGGCTTCTATGTTCGGCGACCAGTAATGCAATCGACGCAATGACAGCGACGAGCAGGCGGGTGTTTATGGATGGGCCGGCAGCAAATAAAAGTTTTATAGCAGGATTCCTCGTTTCATGTTCCCTGCATGGACAAACTACTCGATGCGGGAGATAGTGTGCAGGAACAGTGTCTTATCTACTCCTGCCAGGTTGTGGATACAGACGCATAACGTCACGGATGGCGTGTCATAGGGTAATGCCATCACAAGGGGCTCACACCCGGGGAGCAATCTACCTGCAATGCAGCGTCGAATTAAAAACGAATGTCCAGGAACGCCTCCCTATCGTGAGACGGTAGCCCCCTGCATCACTCCAGTGAAAACGTCGATAGGCCTTTTTTATCGAGCATCTCCAGGACCATGCCGCCGCCTCTCGCAACACAGGTCAACGGATCATCGGCGATAAACACCGGCAGGCCGGTTTCTTCAGCCAGCAAACGGTCTATATCTTTTAATAACGCGCCGCCGCCGGTCAAATAAATGCCGCGGTTAGCGACATCGGCGCCGAGTTCGGGAGGAGTTTGTTCGAGCGCAACCTTGACTGCGCCGACTATGCCGGATAACGGCTCCTGCAAGGCTTCGAGAATTTCATTGCTGTTTAATGCAAAACTGCGCGGTACGCCTTCCGCCAGGTTACGGCCTTTAACCTCGATTTCCCTGACCTCGCTGCCGGGATAAGCGGTACCGATTTCCAGCTTTATTCTCTCGGCCGTCGCTTCGCCGATCAAAGTGCCGTAATTCCGGCGGACATAATTGATAATCGCTTCGTCAAAGCGGTCGCCACCTATGCGCACCGAGTTTGAATAAACAATACCGTTTATTGAAATAACAGCCACTTCGGAAGTACCGCCGCCAATATCCAGGACCATCGACCCGCAGGCTTCATCGACAGGCAAGCCTGCGCCGATGGCGGCAGACATCGGCTCTTCAATCAAATAGACTTCGCGGGCGCCGGCCATCGCGGCCGATTCCCGGATGGCGCGGCGTTCAACTTGCGTGGAACCGCAAGGAACGCAGATCAAGATGCGCGGACTCGGCCGCAACAATTTGCTTTTATGAACTTTTTCTATAAAAAACCGCAACATGCGTTCGGTAATTGCAAAGTCGGCAATAACGCCGTCTTTTAGCGGACGTATCGCCGTGATATTGCCGGGCGTGCGGCCCAGCATGCGTTTTGCATCGGCCCCGACAGCGGCGATCGTTTTATTGCCGCGGACTTTATCTTCCTTGATAGCCACTACTGACGGTTCATTCAGCACGATTCCCTGTCCCGGAATATATATCAGTGTATTAGCGGTTCCTAAGTCAATCGATAGATCATTAGAGAAAAGCCCGCGAATTCGTTTGAACATTTTTGCCTGTTTCCTTCAAGGAATAAAAATAGTCATACTGTATCAACCAAGCGGGCATTTGAGCAAGATATAAAGTATCATATTTAAATTGCCGGTTTATATTAATTTCCCCAAAAGTTCTTACACAGTATATCCAGGTTACTGCGCAAGAACTTTTTGGAAAATTAATATCCATTCAATAAGTTATGTGTGTTTCATAAGTGCTTGCCGAACTCATTTAACAAAGACTGGCCATTTCTAGTGCAAGCACTTATGAAACAATTAATAGGGAGTAAAGCGTGTTGCTAACCACAGAAGATGTAAAAAAAATTGCCTACCTGGCACGATTAGGCATTGAAAATCACGATCTCGATTCGTACACAAAAGACTTGTCGAATATGCTCGATTTAATGACACGGATGAATGAACTGGACACGGAAGGCGTCCAGGCGATGGCCCATCCCCTGGACCAGGTACAGCGGCTCAGATCCGACCTCATCACCGAAACCGAGCAGCGCGAACATTTCCAGGCTATCGCGCCGCAAGTCGAAGACGGTTTGTACCTGGTACCGAAAGTGATTGAGTGAGGAAAACGCCCATGTACAACAAAACCATTAAAGAACTGGCGCAGGGCTTACGCTCCGGCGAATATTCCAGCGTCGAGCTGACCCGCCATTTTCTGGCGCGCATCAAGCAATATCAACACTTGAATGCCTATATCACGGTCACCGAAGAGATGGCTCTGCGAGCCGCCGAAGTCGCCGATGCCCGTATCGCGGACGGCGATGCAACACTTTTAACAGGCATACCGATCGCGCAAAAAGACATCTTTTGCACGCTGGGCGTCAAGACCAGTTGCGGTTCAAAAATGCTGGATAATTTTATTGCACCGTATAACGCCACCGTCGTCGAAAAACTCGACCAGGCCGGTGCGGTCATGCTCGGCAAGCTCAATATGGACGAGTTTGCAATGGGTTCGTCCAATGAAAACAGCTATTACGGCGCCGTCAAAAACCCGTGGAATACGACCGCCGTTCCCGGCGGTTCATCAGGCGGCTCGGCGGTCGCGGTTGCGGCCGGTCTCACCGTCTGCGCCACCGGTACGGATACCGGCGGCTCGATCCGCCAACCGGCGGCCTTTTGCGGCATTACCGGCTTAAAGCCGACTTACGGGCGGGTGTCCCGCTACGGCATGATCGCCTATGCATCGAGCCTGGACCAAGGCGGTCCGATGGCCCGTAGCGCCGAAGACGCCGCCGTACTGCTGCAAGTTATGGCCGGGTTTGACCAAAAAGACTCAACCAGCGTCGAATATCCCGTACCCGATTATTTAGCCGAGCTCAACAAACCGCTGGAGGGCTTGAAAATCGGCCTGCCCACGGAATTTTTCGGCGACGGCTTAAGCGCTAATATTGCCGCCGACCTCGATAACGCGATGAACGCATACCGGCGCCTGGGTGCGGAAATCATCGAGCTCTCGATGCCCACGCTGAAACTGGCTATCCCCGCCTATTATGTCATTGCGTCCGCCGAATGCTCATCCAACCTGTCGCGCTTCGACGGCGTGCGCTACGGCTATCGTTGCGCTTACCCGGCGGACTTGACGGACTTATACATACGCTCGCGCGGCGAAGCTTTCGGCAAGGAAGTCAAGCGGCGCATACTGATGGGCACCTATGCGTTGTCGGCCGGCTATTACGATGCGTATTACCTGAAGGCGCAAAAAATCCGCAGGCTGATCAGCGATGATTTTAAAAGCGCGTTATCGAAAGTTGATGTCATCATGAGCCCGGTCACGCCGACCAACGCCTTCGGTATCGGCGAAAAAACGGCTGACCCCATCCAAATGTACCTGGAAGACTTGTATACCATTGCGATCAACCTCGCAGGCCTGCCCGCGATGTCGATTCCCGCCGGTTTCAGCGCGGATAAAAACGGGTCGCCGGCAATGCCTGTCGGCCTGCAGATCATCGCAATTATTTTGCCGAAGCCAGGCTATTGAATATCGCCCATCAATACCAGCAAATAACCGATTGGCACCAACGCAGACCTAACGGTTTCGAATAAGGAGGACATCATGAGCGTAAATCAATGGGAAGCCGTAATCGGCCTCGAAATTCATACCCAACTCGCGACAAAATCAAAAATATTCTCCGGCGCATCAACCGCTTACGGTGCTGAACCTAACACACAGGCCTGTGCGGTCGACTTAGGCTTACCCGGCGTATTGCCAGTGCTGAATGAAGACGCCGTACACAAAGCGGTCATGTTCGGCATGGCTATCGAAGCCGAGATAGCGCCCTATTCCGTGTTCGCGAGGAAAAATTATTTTTATCCCGACCTGCCTAAAGGTTATCAAATCAGCCAGATGGATTTGCCTATCGTCGGTGTCGGGCACCTGGATATCGACGTGGACGGCGAGACCAAGCGCATCAGCATTACCCGAGCCCATCTCGAAGAAGATGCCGGCAAATCGTTGCACGAAAATTTTCACGGCTTAAGCGGCATCGATTTAAACCGTGCCGGAACGCCGCTACTGGAAATCGTTTCCGAACCGGATATGCGTTCGGCCAAGGAAGCTGTAGCGTATATGCGTAAACTGCATGAGCTGGTGCGCTACCTCGGCATTTGCGACGGCAATATGCAGGAAGGCTCGTTCCGTTGCGACGCCAACGTTTCCGTGCGGCCTAAAGGCCAACCGGCTTTCGGCACCCGCGCCGAAATCAAGAACATCAACTCGTTCAAATTTGTTGAAAAGGCGATTAACTATGAAATCGAGCGACAGGTCGAGTTAATAGAAAACGGCGGCAGCGTCGTCCAGGAAACCCGCCTTTACGATTCCGTAAAAGATGAGACACGCTCGATGCGCAGCAAGGAAGAAGCCAATGATTACCGGTATTTCCCCGACCCGGATTTATTGCCGGTAAAAATTGATGACGCTTTCAAGGAGCAGGTTAAGGCTGCACTGCCGGAATTACCCGATGCCAAAAAACAGCGCTTTAAAACCGATTACCAATTGGATAATGAAAATGCCGCCATACTGACCTCGTCCCGCGCGCTGGCGGATTATTTTGAAGCCGTCGTCAAGGCCTCGGCCTGTGAAGCGAAACTCTGTGCGAACTGGGTAAGCGGTGAACTTTCCGCCGCCCTCAATAAAACGGACCTGGACATCAGCGAATCGCCCGTGAGTTCCGCGCAACTGGCGGGTTTATTGGCGCGCATCAGCGATAACACCATCTCCGGAAAAATTGCCAAGCAAGTCTTTGAAGCGCTTTGGCAACAGCAGGGTTCAAGCGCCGATGAGATTATCGAAGCGCAAGGCCTGAAACAAATTACCGATACCGGAGCTATCGAAGCGATTATCGACAAAATTATCGCCGATAATCCAGGGCAGGTTGAACAATACCGTAGCGGTAAAGATAAAGTGTTCGGTTTTTTTGTCGGGCAAGTCATGAAAGAAATGCAAGGTAAGGCCAATCCGGCTGAAGTCAATAAAATGCTGGTGGCTAAGCTTAAGAAATAACACATTGTGCTTTCATCCTTCGACCTGCTCGAAGCGAAATTCCCTACCAGGGATATTAAAGCTTTGCCTGCACCGTGCAGGCAAAGCTTACGCGCCATGACCTTAACTTCTAGACAATAGCGCGAAACCTGCCTAAAACTATCCTGCCAACTTCCCTCTACCCATAAAAACACAGCATACTGAATAAACTTAAAGTTTAGTTATTCGGCATAAAAAGCCCTGCGCCGTCACAAAGCTCCAGAATCCAGTTTAGCAGCTAAGATAAGCCGATTAATATAAGGAGCAAAAAACTGCACAGTCTTGTTTTTGGCATTTCCTAATAATTCAGATTATTGATTATATTTGATACTGGATTAAGGCAAAGTCGCGTTGATAATTATAATGAAATAATCTTTTTATATTTATTACTATTAGTGAACAAAAAATTGTTGAAAAGCCTTTATTTTCATTTTAAATCATCGCGTTATTTTAAAAATACCGCTGTTATTTAACTGTGTGTAAGTTGTGCATAAAAAAACTTTTAATTACTTTGCTTTTTTATACACAGAACCGGCCACAGAAATAGCCTGCTTTATACACAAGCTTATCCCCATTAATGTGATAAGGTTCTTAACAAATTAGAGTAGTCTTCGGCTATTTTATGGTCGGATTCTTTGAGTTCGCCGATTCTTTTACAAGCGTTGATCACTGTGGTGTGGTCGCGACCGCCAAACGCACTGCCTATTTCAGGAAAACTGTGAGAGGTTAATTCCCTTGCCAGGCACATGGCTATTTGTCTAGGCCGCGTAATCGTTTGTTTCCTGTTTTTTGACGATAAATCGGAAACACGAATCTTGAAATATTCAGCGACTGTTTTTTGGATATTGTCGATATTGACCAATTTATCCTGCAGGGAAATCAAGTCATGCAGCGCTTCCTTGGTAAATTCGGTGGTAATTTCACGGCCGGTAAATTGTGCATTGGCAATAACACGGCGCAATGCGCCTTCAAGATCCCTGACATTTGACGGAATGCGTTTCGCAATAAAAAATGCGACTTCCTGCGCCAGGTTGACGTTAACCAGTTGCGCTTTTTTCATCAAAATAGCGGCCCTGGTTTCCATGTCGGGAGGCTCTATAGAGACGGGTAGCCCCCAGCCGAATCGCGATTTTAAACGGTCTTCAAGCCCTATGATTTCTTTCGGGTATTTATCACAGGTCAAAACCACCTGGTGCTTTTTTTCAAGCAAGGTATTGAAAGTGTGGAAAAACTCTTCCTGGGAACGTTCCTTGCCGGCAAAAAACTGGATATCGTCGATCAATAACACATCGATGGCGCGGTAAAACTGCTTAAAAGCATCGATAGTATTTTGCTGTAAGGCCCTGACCATATCCTGGACAAATTTCTCTGAGTGCAGGTAAACAATATTGGCCGATGGGTTTTTGTGTAAGACGGCATTGCCTATCGCGTGCATCAAATGCGTTTTACCGAGGCCGGAACTGCCGTAGATCAGCAAGGGGTTATAGGCTTTACCGCTGTTTTCCGAAACCTGGACCGAAGCGGCTCTCGCTAATTGATTGGATTTGCCTTCGACAAAATTATCAAAGGTAAACGCCTTGTTAAGAAAATTAGGCGTGGATTTTTTGGTTTCAGCCGGTTTTGCGATCGTTGCAGCGACAGGCGCCGATGATTTTTTGGAACCGATTTCCAACGTTAATGTTAATGTTCCGTTAGAAAACTCATGAATGGTTTCTTCAATTTTTGCAAAATGATGTTGTTTAACCCAGTCCAGCACGAAACGGTTAGGCGCCAGTAATTTAATATGCCCCTCGCTTTCTACGGCTTGCAGCGGACGTATCCAGGTACTGAAATCCGCATTGGCGATTTCATTTTCAAGTTTAGCGAGGCAGTTATCCCAAATTGAACGCATTGAAGTAGATAAGATATTGATTTATGAGGTGAGAGAATGGCAAGTGCCAGCACTATACAGTAATAAAACATTACACTACAGAATTGACACGCTAGGCCGTTTATTCTATCATCCAACGTCTTTTTTATCCGTTTTTGATAACACTTCCCATTAGGCATTAGCAACAATGAAAAGAACATACCAGCCCAGCAAAATTAAACGCGTCAGAACCCATGGCTTTCGCGCCAGAATGGCCACCGTAGGCGGTCGTAAGGTGTTAAATGCACGCAGAGCAAAAGGCCGCTATAAATTAGCGCTCTAAATCGTTTGTGTGTTTGTTGTGTGGCGAACAACGATTTTAGTTTCCCTCCGCAGTGCAGGTTAAAAAAACCCGCTGAATATAAAAAAGTTTTTGCTAAGCCCGTAAAATCCAGTGACCAGTATTTTATCTTGTTAGCGATAAGAAATGATTTGGACCACCCGAGATTAGGCTTGGCGATTGCCAAAAAAAATATAAAAAAAGCCGTACATAGGAATGTGATTAAACGGACTGTCCGGGAAAATTTTAGATTACAACAACATTTAGGGAATATCGATATTGTTGTTTTAGCCCGCAAGGAAGCCGTCGATGCTCCGTTGGAATTATTAAGAAAGTCATTGGAAAAACATTGGCTAAAGTTGGTAACCCGATGCGCTTCATACTCATAGCAATTATAAAGTTTTACAAATACTTTATCAGTCCCTTGCTTGGGTCTAACTGTCGTTTTTATCCAAGCTGCTCAACTTATTCCTTGGAAGCACTTCAGCGTCACGGTACTGTTGCCGGTTCCTATCTCACTCTCAGAAGACTATTAAAATGCCATCCTTTTCATGAAGGTGGCATTGATCCCGTTCCAGAAGAACTTGATAAAGAAAAGCTTGGTAATAAGAATGGATAATATAAGATTTGTATTAATCGTAACGTTTGCAATGCTGGTGTTGATGCTGTCGCAGGCGTGGCAAGAGGACTATGGTCCAAAAGCCGAAATAGCCGCCGTTACAAGCCCGGATGCCGCTAACGTTAAAGAAGATTTGCCTTCCACATCGAATGCACCCGCGTCGATGGAAACCGCGTCACAAAATCCCTCAACCGTATCTGCCGCCATCTCATCGGCGGCTAAAATTATTACCGTTAAAACCGACGTTATCGATCTCGAAATTGATACGCAAGGCGGCACTGTCCGCAAGCTGGATTTATTGGCTTATCCCGTTGAACGGGACAATTCGGTCGTCAATAAATTACGCAACATGGTCGGTTTAGAAGTCGCGGAAAAAAATCATGCCCCGGTCAGGTTGTTTAACAGCAGCATGGACAAAATGTTTGTTGCGCAAAGCGGCTTGATTGCAGGCAGTGGCCTTGAAGCGGCGCCGAATCATTACACTATTTTTAACAGCGATAATGACAGTTATACCTTGCCGCCAGGACAGGACAGTTTCAGCGTTCCCCTGACATGGACGGATAACAACGGACTGACCATTAATAAAATATTTACGTTTAAGCGCGGCAGCTATGAAATAACGCTCGCACAAGAGATCAAAAATGCGTCCGGAAAAACATGGTCAGGTCGGCAATACAGCCAATTATTGCGCGTGCCGGATACTGAAAACCAGGGCAATCTGCTGACCGGCGGCATGAGAGCCTACGACGGCGGCGTTATTTATACCCAAAAAGATAAATACCAAAAAATCAGTTTCAGCGATATGGCCGACAAGAATCTTGATGTTGCGACTCAAGGCGGTTGGGCGGCGATGATCCAGCATTATTTTGCATCGGCATGGATTCCGCCGGCGGA
>Ga0172373_10003617_pt1 | contig 22468 bp, 21 predicted proteins | sample Lak10m_2_FD_114546 | JGI IMG/M metagenome (GOLD analysis project Ga0172373, IMG submission 114546) | Freshwater microbial communities from Kabuno Bay, South-Kivu, Congo - kab_092012_10m | ecosystem: Environmental > Aquatic > Freshwater > Lake | place: Democratic Republic of the Congo...
AGTGAGGTGTGGTCTTGAAACAATCCCCCTCCCCCAAACACGGCCAGGTCGGCTTGTCGCCACGTTTGCACCCCCTGCCATCCAAACCGATTCACCCATCGGTGCGGGGGGTGCCCCTGGCCCTTGGCCCCCAAAATGCTGACCATGGCATGGGGGTATGCGGTGGTGAGCAGTTTGAGGGTTTGATCCAATAGGGCATCGTCTCCGATGTTGCGGTATCCATAATACCCCACAATGGCGATCTTCAATAGCGAATGCCGTGTTGGGTGAGCCGTTCAATGGCCTCATGTAATCGGTGATCGGGTGAGGTAATCGAGACCCTAAAATACCCTTCCCCTCGGGGGCCATACCCATTGCCTGGCACCACCAAAATCCCGGTTTGATTGAGCAAGTCGATGGCGAATGTTTCTGAATTTTTAGCCGACCGTGGAATGGGGGCCCAAATGTAAAACGTGGCCGATGGGGTGGGGATGGACCAACCCAACTGGGTTAAGCCATTCACCACGATGTCGCGACGCACTTGATAGATGGCATTTTGGGCTGCAATGATGCCATCGGGGTTGTCCATGGCGGGGATGACGGCGTCTTGAATGGCCTTAAAAATCCCCGAATCCATGTTGGTTTTGATTTTTCCCAGGGCTTGGACGGCGGTGGCATTGCCCACGGCCATGCCAATCCGCCACCCTGTCATATTGAAGGTTTTAGACAAGGTGTGAAATTCAATGGCCACGTCTTTGGCACCACGAAATTCCAAAATACTGCGGGGACGCTTGCCATCAAAATAAACCTCTGAGTAGGCCACATCCATGCAAATCAACAGGTTATGGCGGGATGCAAATGCGATGGCCGATTCATAAAACGCATCCGATGCCACCGCCCCCGTTGGGTTGCTCGGATAATTCAAAAACAATACCTTGGCTTTGGCCAACACATCGGCGGGGATGGCGGTCAAATCGGGTTCGTATTGGGTGTCGGCGGTGGCGGGTACCAAATAGGGCACCCCCCCGGCGATGAGGGTGTTGACTTGGTAGGCCGGGTACCCAGGGTCGGGTAACAAGGCGATGTCCCCTTCGTCTAAATAGGCCAAAAACGAATGGGCAATGCCTTCTTTTGACCCAATCAGTGACAACACCTCGGTTTGTGGGTCGACCGTGACCCCAAACCGCCGTTGCATCCATCGTGATACCGCCTCACGAAAGCTGGCGGTACCCTGATAAGGGGGGTATTGGTGGTTGCTTGGCTTGCGAATCGCCGTGGCCATGGCATCCAAAATCAGGTCAGGGGTGGGCAAATCGGGGTCGCCAATACCCAAATCAATGATGTCGATGCCTTTGGCTTGGGCGGCGGCCTTGGTTTGATCGATCATGGCAAATAAATAAGGGGGGATTTTTTTAATGCGTTCACTGGTTTTCATGGGGGGCTCCTGTTATAAATTAATCACGCCATCATACACATGCACGGCGGGGCCTGTCATCATGACATGCTGGGTGCTTTCTAGCCATTCAATCAGCAAGTCGCCACCGGGCAGTTGAACGGTGGCCCGGCGTGCCAATCGGTTGGTTAAAACCCCCGCCACCAGGGTGGCACACGCCCCTGTGCCACAGGCCATGGTCTCGCCTGATCCCCGTTCCCATACCCGCATGGTGGCCAATTCTGGGGTGTGTACGGTGACCAGTTCGACGTTGGTTCGTTCCGGAAACAAGGGGTGTTGCTCAATCGCGGGCCCAATGGTGTCAATATCCACGCTGGCACAGTCATCATGAAACATCACCAGGTGCGGATTACCCATCGACACGGCCACCCCTTGCCACTGGGAATGCCCCAGGTTGATTGCGACGTCCGTGCTGGGCTCATCCGGCTGACCGGCCATGGGAATTTGCCCTTTGGTGAGCCGTGGCACGCCCATGTCCACTTCGATGGCACTGACCTTGCCGTTCACATGGTGAAGGGCCGGCACCATGACCCCCGCCAAGGTTTCGATACTGAGCACATCCTGATGACTCAAGCCGGTTTCAAAAATATATTTGGCAAAACACCGGATGCCGTTGCCACACATTTGGGCTTCTGACCCATCGGCATTGAGGATTTTCATGCGAAAATCAGAGTGGTCAGACGGCAACATCAGCAACACCCCGTCGGCCCCAATGCCCATGTGGCGGTCGCAAATCGCCTCGCTTAATGCGGCCATGTTTTCAGGCAAGCGTTGGTGAATGCCATCGATAATGACAAAGTCATTGCCAAGGCCGTGGTATTTTGAAAATCGATACGGTCGTTTCATGTCATACTCCCAATCCATGCATCAATGATAAGTTCGGCGAGGTCTATTTTGGCCACTGATTCAATCCCTTCCAGGCCTGGCGATGCGTTCACTTCCAACACCAACGGGCCATCATGGGTATGAATCAGGTCGATCCCCGCCACCGACAAGCCAATGGCACGGGCTGATTCTACCGCCAACTGGGTTTCATGTGGAGTGGGAAGATAGGGCAGGGCGGTGCCCCCTTGGTGTAAATTCGATCGAAAATCACCACCCAAATGCTGCCGTTTCATGCTGGCCACCACCCGATCATGCACCACCAAACACCGAATGTCTTGCCCGGCTGCTTCGGGATAAAAGGGTTGAATCAGGGCGTCGAGATGGGCGTGTTGCAACAAGGTGGCAATGCCCATCGCACTGGGTGTGGTGGGGCCCAATACCACCCCCGTGCCTTGCAGGCCATCCACGGTTTTAATGACCCAGGCGGTATCGGTTGGTAAGGCGTGCACCAGGTCGGGGCTCACATTGGTCAGGCTAGGGGGGATGGGAATGCCGGCTTGTTGAAGGCGTTGCATGGTGTGCCACTTGTCGCGGGCAATGGCCATGGCATCGCTGGTGTTTAACAATGACACCCCGGCCATTTCGAGGTGTCGCAACAATGACAGAATGGGCCAATGGCCCAAGGCCCCCATGCGGGGGATGGCCCCGTCGGGCCATGTGAGGCGTCGTTTGCCCAGGCGAATCCCAAAGGGATGGGTGGTGAGGGTACACCGAAATGGGTTGATCACCATGCTGTGATGGCCGGCGTGTCGAATGGCTTGCAACAACCGACGCGAGGTGTACAGCCGTGGGTTTCGGGTTATGAGTGCCAGTCGCACAGGCTTAAGATCTCGGCCACGATGGCATCCCGTGCCAGCGAGGTAGTTGGGGTCGTTCGGGGGGGGCATGCCGCCAATTGGGTCAGGGCCATGGGCAACTCATTGAGGCGTGACTCGGGCAAGCACACGGCCCGACCTTGTGCCACCATCCAGGCCGCATTGTCGTCTTGGTGGTGGTCTTTGGCGTGGGGATAGGGGATGAGAACGGCCGGTTTATCAAAGGCGAGGCATTCGGCAATGGTGGTCGCCCCAGCCCGTGAAATGACCGTGTGGGCCACTTGGTATACCCGGTCCATGCCCTCGATATAGGGGGCGATGAGGCAGTGGCGGTTGCCGATGGCCCGGCAATGGTGGGTGCCCTGGTAGCCAGCGGCACGGTATCCTTTTTCGCCCATCAGGTGAATGATGTCATGGCCTTGGGCCGCCCAGGTGTCATACAGGGGGGTGACGGCGTGGTTGATGGCCAGGGCCCCTTGGCTGCCCCCCATAATCAAAATGGCGTGTGTGAGGGGTGCCAAGGCCTCGTCTAACCATGGCTCATGATCAAAATGAGCCCGTACGGGGTTGCCCAAACACCGTACCTTGTCACCGCTTAACCCCATGGTGGGGGTCATGGCCACGATGGTACGTGTGGCCCATCGGTGTAACAAGCGGTTGGTGCGACCCGCCCGGCTGTTTTGTTCTAATACAATCAACGGAATGCCCCGTAACCACGCCGCGATGCCCATGCACACGGTCACACTTCCCCCTGTGGCCACGACGGCGAGGGGGCGGTGTTGCCTCAGGTAACGCAGGCTCTTAAGGATGCCCAGTCCCAACGATCCCCACGAACGACCGGCGATGCCCACGAACGGCACGTGATACCTGGCCACGATGCTGGCATCGATACGCCCTTGACTGCCCACGATGACCGATTGAATGGGGGGAACTTGTTGGGCCAGTGTTTGGGCCAAGGCAATGGCGGGGGTGACATGGCCCCCGGTGCCACCACAGGTGATGACGATGAGGGGGGGTGTCATGAGGCGGGCGGTTTTTTTTGTATCGACAACATCGAAATGTTGAGCAATACCCCCACCACAAACAAACTCATAATCAATGAACTGCCACCAAAGCTAATAAAGGCCAGTGGAATGCCCTTGGTTGGAAACACCCCGGTGGCCACCGCAATGTTAATAAGGGATTGCAACACAATTTGAAGGGTGAGCCCAATGGCCAAATAAAACGAAAAGGACAGCGAGGCCCGTCGGGCAATCACAAATCCCCGGGTTAAAAAAAGGCCCAACAACAACAACACGATACAAGCCAACACAAATCCCCCTTCTTCACATACAATCGAAAACACAAAATCCGAAAACTGAAGGGGTAAATACGCGTATTTTAGTTTTCCTTCCCCCAGACCCCGGCCAAACAACCCCCCTGATCCGATGGCCGTAAACGACTGAATAATATGATAACTTTTGCCCAGGGGGTCATCAAACGGATTCAAAAAGGTTTTGATGCGTTCCAATTGATACGGAAAAATCAAGACCGATACACACACCAATCCCAGTCCCACGCTGATTCCCCCTAGCAAATACCGCACGCGGGCTTGCCCGACAAACAACAAACAAAACACCACCGCACTCATCAACAACACATTGCCCAAGTCGGGTTGTTTGGCTGTGATCAACAAGGGCACGCCCACCACGCAAAACAACGGCAACAGCCCTTTTCGGAATGACCGCATGATGCCGGGTTTGGCCGAAATCGCTTTGGCGGCAAACACAATCACACAAAATTTGAGCCATTCGACGGGTTGAAAGGTCATGATGCCCAGGTTGAGCCAGCGACGGGCCCCAAATGCCATGACCCCAATGCCGGGGATCATGGTGAGTATCACCAACAGGGTGCCAATGCCCAATAGCCACCAAATGCGGTCTTTGTACCATGTGTGCGGAATGCACATGCCCATCCACAAGGTGACCATGGCAATACCCAAATACATGATGTGCCGCCGAATGAAATAATAACTATCGTGATGGGCGGCAAACCCAACCGAGGAACTGGTGGATATGATCATCATGATGCCAATCACCACCAAGGCAATGGTGGTAAACAGCAGGGGGGTATCAATGCGTTTTAGAATTAATTTTTTGTTGTACATGGGTTTTAAATTGATTGCCACGGTCCACAAAATCGTTGAATTGGTCAAAACTAGAGCAAGCCGGTGATAACAATACCACCTCCCCTTGATTGGCGTGTGCCAGGGCCAGGTCGGTGGCCTCGAACATCGTGTCGCAAAACACAAGGCGATGGGGTGGGCTTGGCATCAACTGACGTACCCGTGTGGCGATTTCACCATAACAATAACAGGTGGTGGTATGGGTTGCCACATCAGACAAAAACCCCTCCAATGCCAATCCTTTGTCTTTGCCGCCCATGATTAAATGAACGGGTTCGTCAAAGGCGGTGATGGCCACCATGGTCGATTCGGGGTTGGTTGATTTTGAATCATTATAAACCCCAATGCCTTGCCACTCGCCCACCCATTCCATGCGGTGGGGAAGGGCGTTATATGTCAGTAGCTGATCGATTGCCTGCGCCATGTCCATCGCATGAAAGGGGGCGGCGGCCAACAAGGCCATGGCGCCATTGAGTTGGTTGTGGGGCCCCCTTAGGCCATTGCCTGGATGACGCCGCTGTTGATAGGCACTGTGAAGTTGCTGGGTGACGGGGTGTTCAGTGGTGACGTGATACAGGGGGCCCTGATGGGTGTCAAGGTGGGGGGTGATCCACGGGGTCCCCTCGCCGTAGATGAGGGGGGCGGTGGGATGGCATCGCAACATGCAGGCTTTGGCATCGGCATACGCGGTCATGGTGCCATGGCGTTCTAAATGATCGGGGGTTAAATTGGTCCACACCATCATGCGGGGTTTGATCCAACGGGTGGTTTCAAGTTGATAGCTGCTTAATTCCACCACAATGGTGGGGGCGTCGTGGTCGATAAACGAGGCAAGTGGTATGCCAAAATTACCGCCAACCGGGCAGTGTAATAAATGGGCCACCATGGCCGACACGGTCGATTTGCCATTGGTCCCCGTGATGGCGATCCAGTCCCAAGGGTGTCCGGCGTCGGCCCGCATTTTCCAGGCAAAATCAATGTCCGAGATGATGCGTGACGCATCCATTGGCCCGGTGAGTTGCGGGTATTGGGCGGGTGGAATGCCAGGGCTTGCCACCACCCAGTCGGCCTGTTGGGGCGTCACCATTGGAATGTCATGGGCATGGCAATAGGCTGAGACGGCTTGGGCGGTGAGGCCGTTGCCCAATACCCCTATTTTCATGGTAGCCATCCGATGGTGAGGGCGGTGATGAGCGCACTGACCGCCCAAAAAACGCCGACTACCTTGGGTTCTGACCAGCCAGACAACTCAAAATGATGGTGGAGGGGGGCCATTTTAAACACCCGTTTACCCCGCCATTTGAATGAGGCCACCTGAATGATGACACTGATGGTTTCAATGGCGTAACCCGCCCCCAATGGCAACAACACCAAGGGGGCGTCACAGGCCATGGCCACCGCTACCATTAGGGCCCCCAGCCCCAGGGACCCCGTATCACCCATAAACAGGCGGGCAGGGTGGGCATTAAACACCAAAAAGGCCACCAACGCGCCAATGGTGATTAAACACAAGGGGATGATGGTGGGGGCATGATACAAGCCCACGACCATCAGGCCAAAAAATGTCATGATCGCCAACCCGCCTAATAACCCATCCAAGCCATCGGTCAGGTTGGTGGCGTTGGATACCCCATTGAATAAAAACACGTACCACCCCCATTCCCACCAGGCCAGCGGGGCAATGGCATGGTGGGCGATGGCCACGATGCCAAGGCCGATGAGGGTTTGCAGGCCAAATTTGTATCGGGCGGTGAGGCCTTGGTTTTTGCGGTTGGCCAACGATAGGCCGTCATCGATGATCCCCAAGCACCCAAAGCACCACATGGCCCCGATACCCAGCCATCCCATGGGGGGCAGGCCCACCAGGCCAGCGGTGATGGTGGTGCCCAACAAAATGCCCAGCCCGCCCATGGTGACCACCCCACGTTTCTTTTGATGCGAATCGGGCGAGTGCTCATAAATGGGTTGATAGCCTTTCATGCGTTGAATGGCCCAACGCACCAACCCGATGGTTCCCAATGAGATAAAATAGGCGATCAGTAGGCTCATGTGAGATGCTGTCTTAAGGCGTCTACCACTGTTTCCATCTTCATGGAACGGCTGCCTTTGACCAATACCACATCCCCGGGCTTTACCTCTGACAGCACGCGTTGAATCAACGGGTTGTGGGTCTGAAAGTGTTCGTAGGGAATCCCTTGGGGGTTGATGCGACCCCAGTGGGGGCCCAATCCAAACATCACACTGACCGATGCATCAATGGCCCAGGGCACCACGTCTTGGTGGGCGTCTTGCGCGTGGGTACCCAATTCCAACATGTCACCGACTACCAACAAGTGACGACCGGGGGTCCGTTTGAGTTGTTGCAAGGCATACAGCATGCCATCGGGATTGGCATTATACGTATCATCCAACACCACAATGGGCCCCCAGTGATGCCGGATCATGCGGTGTGAAGAGGGGGTGTACCGTTCGAACCCTGCACGGATATCGGCATCCGACAAGCCAAAGTCACGTCCGATTAAATAAGCGGCGTTGATGTTTTGCTCTGGTTTTTCTTGTCCCCCAAACCATTTGCTAACAAACCCCGCACGGGTGGCCCGTTTCATTTGATACCCGGCAAAGGGGCTTTGTTCATTTAAGTAGGCAATGCGGGGGGTGGTTTCCCAGGGCAGTGGTTTTAAAAAGGCCTCTGTTTTGGCTTTGGCAATGGCGGCGTGGCTTCCCAAACACTCAATATGGGTGGTGCCAATGGTCGTAATCAACACATGAGACGGCCGGGCAATGCGGGCCAAGGCATCGATTTCTTTTATGCCCCTCATGCCCATTTCCACAATCAGAATATCGGTGGTGGCGTCGGCTTTAAGGATGGTTAACGGCACGCCAAATTGATTGTTTTGGTTTTCTTCGGTTTTGACCACCTGGTAGCGGCCACTGAGAATCGCATATAACATGTCTTTCATGGTGGTTTTTCCGGCCGATCCGGTGACCCCTATCACATGGCAGGTGAGTTTTTTTCGGTAGGATTTGGCATATTGTTGCAGGTCGACATCCAAAATCTTGGCCCCTTTTTGAATGGCATCGGGGATAAAGTCACGACCATCAAAATGCTCGCCCTTGACCGGAATAAACCAATCCCCTGGTTGAATGGTGCGGGTATCAATCGAAATATTCATGCCCATTTTCCTTCGGATAAGGCAGCAAGGGCCAATCCCACCTCTTCAACATCATCAAAATGAATGACCGATTGACCGATAACTTGGGTTTTTTCGTGTCCCTTACCCAATACCATCACCACATCATGGGGTTGGGCGGTTTGAATGGCATGGCGAATGGCATCCCGACGGTCGAGGTGGATGGTGACATTGGGGTGTGAGGCAATGCCCGTTAAGATGTCGGTTACAATGGCTTGGGGGTCTTCAGTACGCGGGTTATCAGAGGTAATGACCACCACTTCAGAGGTTTTAACGGCGGCTTGGGCCATCAGGGGGCGTTTGGTTCGGTCTCGGTCTCCCCCACATCCAAAAACGGTAATGACACGCCCACCCCGGTCGTTGGCCATGTGCCGGGCTTCGGCCAATACATTTTCCATGCCATCGGGGGTGTGGGCGTAGTCTACAATCACATCAAAGGGCTGTCCTTTTATCACCCGTTCAAACCGACCCGGGGGGGCAGTGGCCAATGGCATGACCTGATTCAGTTGGGTGTCGCTGATGCCACACAACCGCAGGGCGGCAATGGCGGCTTGCATGTTTCGCTCATTAAACCGTCCGGCTAAGGGATTGTGAAATGCCAATGGGATGGCCTCATACGAGTCGGGAAATAAGGCATGTCCCGGACCGGCCATGAAGCGCAATTTGGTGGCTTTATAGGCCTCAAAGGTGCCATGATAATCCAAGTGATCTTGGGTAATATTGGTTAAAATGCGACAAAAAAACGTGATGCCATCGATTCGGTTTTGGGCAATGGCGTGGCTCGAGACTTCCATGACAAAATGGGTGCCGTTGGCTTGTCGGTGATCGGCCATGCGGCGTGAAATATCCAAAATATCGGGGGTGGTGAGGGGGGCATTGATGGTGCCCACCAATGCCGACCGTCGACCCGTTTGGGTCAGCCCATGGTGAATCAAATGGGTGGTGGTGGTTTTGCCATTGGTACCCGTCACGCCAATCACGGTGAGGTCTTGAGAGGGATCCCCATACAATTCTTTGGCAAAGGGGCCCAAGGCCTCGTGAGACAGCCGGATCACCTCACGGGCCCCAGCGGCCATGGCGGCTGGCACATGGGCTTCGGCATTGGGTAGGCAAACAAAGGTATCGCCGGGTTGTATCAATCGAGAGTCAATGCGATGCATGGGGGGTCCTTTACTAAAGGGGTCACACGTTGCCGTATACTCTACCAAATACCGCCATATCTGCAACACAACGGCGGGGTGGGTGACGGTCGTGATGGGTGGCAGTGGTGCGAGGGGTGACGGGCACCTCGTGCGAGATTACGTGGGGGCTTGATCGGAGTGGGTGGGGAGGTGCCGCGCGATTGGGGTGGGGGTGTTTGAGGGGGGGGGCGATGGGGTGGCGGTCCCCAGTGCCACCTCGGCCAGCAGGTCAAGCCCCCCCGTGATCCGACGGCGTTTGCTCAGTTGATCAGGGCGTGGGCCGTGTGGGCCATCGATGCGATAAAACGCACTGGGTGCGGATGCCTGCCCTATGGCAATGGACAATGGCTGGGGTGCTGGGGTGCTGGCCTGGATGTGGCCCGCCTGCTGGGATGGGGGGGCATCAGGCGAGGGTCCGATTCCACCTTTTTTTCGGTGTGCGGCCCCCTTGTCGACGGCCCCAGTGGCTGGGTGGGGAATGGGGCGGATGGGGTCACACCAGGACGATGTGTCCGTCCCGATAGGGGATAAGTCTGTGGTGGGGGGCCTCCCAATCATGGGGGCCAAGATGGGGTGTAGGTGGGGGGGGATGTGCTGGGGGGGCAATGGTGGGGGTAATAAATGGCCAGGTGCCCCCTGGGGTGGCCTGGGTCTTAACTCAAAGGATAGGGACCGATGAGGGGGTCCAACGGGATGGTGGCTTTGAAACACCCATTCATTCCCGTTCTTTCCTTTGGGTAACACCACCATGACGGCTGATTGGGTGAGCAGTTGGGTCAGAATTTGTTCTATTTCTGGCAGTAGTTCAATGTGAATGGCGGGCCAGTATTGCATCATTTTTTTGCAAACCCCTTTTACGATATGTTGAATGACATCATGTGCTAATTGATGATGCTGAACAAGGCACCGAACGGTTTGTTGGATATGATGGATCGGTTGATGGGGCATGCGGGTAGCGGGTGGAAGGTGGGTGCCATGACCAAGGACGAGGCTTTCTAGTTGGGACGATAGCTTGGCCGATAAGATCGTTAAGATAGCATCCCACACTTTTTTGCAGGCAAAAAATTCGATGTAACGGTCCCGATGGCATTGAAGTTCAATATGGTCAATCGTATCCAGGGGTTTGGCGAGTGATGGGTGATGCAAATCGTTCAACGGGTTTTTGATCAAACGGCTTAACAGGGTGGTGTGATAAATAAAGGTTTTGATTTCTGAGACCGTGGCGGCCTCTTTGCCGAAGGGGTGGGTCTTGATGATGTGCTGACACGCTTCGTTCAACCGGGTTTCTTCATCTTGTCCTTTAATCTGGCTACAAAGTTTTGAAAAGTTGCCCGTGGCCAATAAGGTACGAATGAGACACCTCGCCCGACTCTCGTGACCGAGGTAGGCCCCTGTGGGGCCAATGGATGAGCCTGACGCTTGGGGAACGGGGGATCTTGGGCTTACGGTACAGGTATGAAGCGAAGGGATGGATGTTAGCATGGGGAATGAAATCCTTTTGATGTTAAGTGAAGAAGGGGTGAGTTGAGTCTGGCCACACGATGACACTCACGTGCATTGGTACAATAGCATACCGTTTCAAAGCGTTAAACATAAACGAGTTAAACATGCCACCATGCAATCGCATGGCTTTAAATTGATGAAACGGTCATCGCTGTGATAGCCTCTTTCGATGATGGTGGAATCCATCATGGATGTTTAACCACTGGCAATGGTGGGAATATACGGGGTCTCACCCCGCAAGAAAAAAGGTAATTTTTTGAGTATTAAGGATGCAACCCCATGCGAAAACCCTATCATGGTAGCAGTGTAACCATGGATAAAGAAACCCTCGTTGGCCTTTATTTTGGTCAAGGTGATACCACCGTCAAAGATGATTTGATTCGGGCGTACATGCCATTGGTTGAGTACATCGCCCGAAAATTAGCGTTTAACCGAGATGACATTGACGACCTCATTCAAATTGGCACCTTTGGGTTGTTGCGTTCGATTGATCGTTTTGAATTGGCAAAAGCCGTTGACTTTGCCACATTTGCCACCCCCAATATCATTGGTGAAATCAAGCATTATTTTCGTGACAAGCGTGGCATATTAAAAGTGCCCCGAAAATTACAAGAGCAGTATTCGCGCATCAAACGCTATATCAAAGAGTCTCAATTAGAAGGGGTGAGCCCGACCATCCCCCAGATTGCGGTGGCGCTGGGATTGTCTGAAGAAACGGTCCTTGAAAGCATTGAGGCCTGGCAAAGCAGTGCGGTTGTGTCGTTGGATGCCCCCGCGTTTACTGCGGGCGGGTCATCCCCATCGGATGGCAACACGGCCACCATGATGGATCATTTGGGTAGCAATGATACAGAGGTGAGCCTGTTAAACCGGGTGACCTTGAGGCAAGCGATGACCCACTTGCCGCGTCGTGAGCAACGCATTGTGTTTCTTCGGTTTTATCGGGGGTTGTCTCAAGCCGAAATTGCCACCCGATTAAATTTGTCTCAAATGCACATTTCCCGACTGCTTAATCAGGCCCTGGCCAAGTTGCGAGAGGTGATTGGCCAGCCATGATTCGGACCTATGACCCGTCATCGCTTCTGACCCGGATTGAACACCGATACGAAAACGTTTTGATTGACCAGGTGGTTATGATGGTTAATGCCGATCATACGGTTGGAAATTGTTCGTTGATGGTATCAGCTGACGATCCCCGGGCTGTGTTTTTTCAGCCGGTTCCCCAGGGAATGGCGATTCTGTCATCGGTGTACATGGAAATTGCGGCCTTGGCCTCGATTGTGTGCACCGATTACAACCGCTCTCATCTCATTGTGTTTGCCAGTATCAGTCAATTTGTGGTGCATCAGTCTGCATTGCTTGGGGAGGTCATCACAGGGACGGTGACCAAGGGCAAAGAGAAGGGGGGGTTTATTCGATGCCATGCCAATTTGTGTGTGGCGGATCAATCGCTGGCGACTGGCAATCTGATGGCCTATGTGATCGACCCCACTAAATTAGGGGATGGGGCCCCCAGTAAACAGGGTATATGCCCCGATTTAACCGAAAATAACCCGGTGCCCCGGACATGGTTTACCCGACAAGACCCCATGGTTTGGGTGGACGCGGTCCGACATGATGACCCTCAAACAGGGGTGTTTGTTACCGCTTATCAATACCCGGGGGACCATCCTTTTACCAGGGGGCATTTTCCTGGCAAACCCATCATGATGGGGGTGATGCAAGTTCAGGCGATTGAAGACAGTGTATTGGCCTGGGCCCATCGGCGGGGCGTAACCAGTGGCCAAGTTAAATTGGATGCGGAGATTATTCGGGTTGTTGACGGGGCCCTCACCTGTGAATGTCGGGGCATGGTGGTGGCACTGCAGGCCACAGCAAACGGGCTCATGACCCAGTTGGTGTCAATTGACAAGGTGGCGTTTCGTGAGCCAGTATCGCCGGATACGCCGTTGGTAATGGTGCTCAAGCCCATGCATGTGGCGTGTTAGTTCCCGCGTCATTTTCAATTGTGGTGGCGGTTGAGTCGGGCCAATCGGGTATTGGGGTCGATAATGCGTTGCCATGGCACAGCCGAGAAGACTTGCGGTATTTCAAGCGGTTAACCACTGCGGCCCCTGCCAATCGGCAAAATGCCGTCATTATGGGACGGCGCACTTGGGAGTCGTTGCCAATCCAACCGTTGCCGCATCGCTTGAATCTGGTGGTGTCCACCCAGACCGATTGGTCTCTCCCCGAGGGGGTGGTGGGTGCCCAAAGCCTGGAGCATGCCTTGGGGTTGGCCACCTTGGCCTCGGCCTATCGCACCTTTGTCATTGGGGGGGAACAGTTGTACCAGGTGGCCCTGATGCATCATCGGTTGCAGGCGGTGTATCTGACCCGTATGTCGGATGCGGTGGCGTGTGACCGCTTTTTTCCGCCCCTTCCCGATCGATTACAACAGACACAATGGGCATGCCCCCTTCCCACGTTGCGTTTTGAGGTGTGGCGAGTGGGTGGGGTGGGATAACCCAATGGGGTTGCCACATACCTGGTTGAACGGATGGGGTGAGGTGGGGTAAGATGCGATCATGCCAAGACAGAAAAAAACAAACAAGCGGTTTCAACGTGATAACAAACGATGGGTATGGGTGGTATTTGCCTGTCTGATTGGGTTTTCGATCGCCTCTTCTTATTGGGGCCAACGCTCACAAATGGTGGAAATAAGTTATTCAGAACTTCTCAAGCGCTTTGAATCGGGAGCGGTGTCATCCATTGAAGTGCGGACCCAAGACCGTACCATTTTAGGAAAATACACCGACCCAGCCACCAAAAAAACCGTTCAATTCAAGTCCAATTATATTGAAACCCCGGCGTTGGTGAAGCACCTGCAAGACCCCCGCCTGAAAGTGAAGGTGAATCCCGACGATTCATCGTGGGCCTGGTCTTTGTTTTTACAGGCCATTCTGCCCTTTTTGTTGATTGCGGGGCTTTGGTATTTTATTTTTCGACAAGCCAGTGGGGCCAATAACCAAGCCATGACATTCGGAAAATCAAAGGCAACCAAATATGCGGCGGGTGATCAACCGGTTACCTTTCAAGATGTGGCCGGTGCGGGCGAGGCCATTGTTGAATTAAAAGAGATTGTGGATTACCTCAAAAACCCTGCAAAGTACCAAGCCATTGGGGCTAAAATCCCCAAAGGGGTATTGTTGATGGGGCCCCCTGGTACGGGTAAAACACTATTGGCCCGTGCGGTGGCAGGTGAGGCCAATGCCCCGTTTTATAGTTTGTCCGGGTCGGATTTTGTTGAAATGTTTGTGGGGGTGGGGGCGTCTCGTGTGCGGGATTTGTTTGCACAGGCCAAAAAGTCTCAGCCGTGCATTATTTTTTTGGATGAAATTGATGCGGTGGGCCGTCATCGGGGTGCCGGACTTGGTGGGGGACATGATGAGCGTGAGCAAACCTTAAATCAATTATTGGTTGAGATGGATGGGTTCGATGATCAAAACACGGTCATTATATTGGCGGCCACCAACCGCCCTGATATTTTGGATCCGGCATTGTTGCGCCCGGGCCGCTTCGATCGCCAGGTGGTGGTGGATAAACCCGATTTGCCGGGTCGGGTTGATATTTTGCGTATTCATGGTCGCAACAAAAAATTAGATCAAGATGTTGATTTTGAGTTGGTGGCCCGCCGTACCCCTGGGTTTACCGGTGCGGATTTATCCAATTTATTGAATGAAAGTGCGTTGTTGTCGGCCCGCAAAAACCGAACCACCATTTCGATGCGAGAGGTCGAAGAATCGATTGACCGGGTGTTGGCAGGCCCTGAGCGAAAGTCGCGCCTGTTAACCGAGCAAGACAAGAAAATTGTGGCCTATCATGAGGTGGGGCATGCCCTGGTGGCGGTGAAGTGTCACCATGCCGATCCGGTTCATAAAATTTCTATTTTGCCACGTGGCATGGCCTTGGGGTATACCCTGCAATTGCCTGAGACTGATCGGGTATTGATTTCGCGTCGTGAAATTAAAGATCAAATTAAAATCTTGATGGGCGGACGCATTGCAGAGGATTTGGTATTTGGGTCGATTACATCGGGTGCCTCTAACGATATTGACCGGGCCACTGATTTGGCCCGCAATTATGTGTGTGTATATGGCATGAGTGAACGGTTGGGAACCCGTCGGTATGGCAAAAGCCAGGGGGCGGTATTTTTGGGACGCGATTACAGTGATCATTCCAAGGATTATGCGGATGATACGGCCCGGTTAATTGATGATGAAATTCGTGGCTTAATCGACGAGTGCTATCAAGAGGCTACCCTCATTTTAACCGAACACCGCGCCCTTTTGGATGCCATTTCGTTGGCGTTGATTGAGCAAGAGGTGATGGACGGTGCGGCCTTTTTGGCCCTGGTCAATGCCCCTGTTGCCACCAATGGGGTCCCAACCGAATCGCCTTCACCCGTTGTCATGGTGGGGGATCCCCCAGTGGGTGAGTCAAATGGCGTTTCGGAATTGTCTAATCCGGTAACCTAGTTTATAGTGACAACCTCACGGCGGGGCGTAGCGCAGCCTGGTAGCGCACTAGCATGGGGTGCTAGTGGTCGCTGGTTCAAATCCAGTCGCCCCGACCATTGGTCTTGTTGCGTTCAAGATGAGGAGGGTTTGTCCTGACATCTCGTGAGTGTTTTGATGCGGCCAAGGCCATATTAGTCGGAGGGGTTAATAGCCCCGTTCGCTCCTTTTCTTATGTGGGGGATACCCCCAGGTTCATCGATCATGCGACGGGTCCTTATTTGGTGACGATCGATGGGGAGCGTCTGATTGATTATGTGTTGTCGTGGGGTCCTATGATTGTGGGGCATGCCCATCCCACCGTGGTCGCAGCGATTCAGCAGGCAGCGGCCAAAGGGACCAGTTTTGGGGCCCCCCATCATGCCGAAACCCAGTTGGCCCAATTGGTTCAATTTTTCTTTCCTTCGATGGAAAAAATTCGGTTTGTTAATTCAGGCACCGAGGCCTGTATGAGTGCCATTCGGTTGGCAAGGGGGGTGACAGGGCGCAAGCGGTTGGTTAAATTTGCGGGCTGTTACCATGGTCATGTGGATGCCTTGTTGGTGTCGGCAGGTTCAGGTTTGGCCACCCAGTCGACGCCTGATAGTGCCGGGGTGTTGCCTGAATTGGCGGCGTTTACCAGTGTGTTGCCATTTAATGATGTGTCCGCATTGACCCACGCGTTTGATGCGTGGGGCAGTGACGTGGCGGGTGTGATTATCGAACCTGTGATGGGTAATATGGGATTGATTTTGCCCCAGCCAGGGTTTTTAAGGGCCTTGCGTGAGGCCTGTGATCGGGTGGGTGCTATTTTGATTTTTGATGAGGTGATGACGGGGTTTCGGGTGGCGTTGGGTGGTGCCCAGTCGGTGGTGGGGGTGGTGCCTGACATCACCTGTTTGGGTAAGGTAGTGGGGGGCGGGTTGCCATGTGCGGCCTATGGTGGGCGTGCGGCACTGATGGATCACGTGGCCCCCATGGGTCGGGTGTATCAGGCGGGGACGTTGTCTGGCAATCCCTTGGCCATGGCAGCGGGCATTGCCACGTTGTCCTTGTTAAAGGATACCCCCGCCTTTGATCGTGCCGAACAGGCCACCCAACGGTTGGTGGCGGGCGTATCGCAGCGACTGGCGGGGGTTCCGGTGCATGTGACGGCGTTGGGGACTATGTGGTCCATCTTTATGCGTGAAGGACCCGTCCACAATGCGGAAGATGCCATGGCGGTAGACCGGGATCGATTTGCCACTTGGTATCGGCGTGTGTTATCTCAGGGGGTGTATTTGGCCCCGTCCCCATTTGAAAGTCAGTTTGTGTCATCGGTTCATACCGATGCGTTGATTGACCAGACGGTGGATGCCATCGTGACTGCGTGTCATGACGGGCCATGATGGTGCGGGGGTATTTATATGAACCCACATCAAACAAAGCGTGGAGGTTGATATCATGAGGCTGTTTCAATGGCGTTGGATTGGGGTGGGGTTATTGGGTGTGTGCTTGCTGAATGGGTTGGCGGTGGATGCCATGGCCCAGCGTCGCCGTCGGCCCGTGGTGCCAGGGGCTCCTTCGGGTATGTTGTTGTCAACCACCAACCCCACAGCGGTATTGGTAACCAAAAACGTCGAAAAACCCTTTGTCTACACCGATGATTTATTGCCTGACTTACTCAAACAATACCGGCAAGCCATGCAAGAAAAAAAATATGCCGATGCGTTAAAAGCATTGGATAAAATTCCCGCTGCCAAATGGCCCGCGACCCAAAAAAAAGAGGCTGTGATTTTGCGGCAATTTCAATCGGTGGACCAACGGGTTGCCAAAGCCAATGCGGTGATTTTGCGTGACAATGAAGTGGATGAACCCGTCAAGCGGCAAGCGGATAACCTGATACGTGAGGCCCAGCAGGCGATTCTAACCGGCAAGAACGATGTGGCCCGTGATGTGTTGATTCATGTGTTGTTTTTAACCGGTCAAAACATGAAGGCCCGTTATTTAATGGAAGACTTGCTGGAATTAAAATCGGATGCTTACAAAGTTGAAAACATGGAAGCCAAATATTGGAAGCGTTCTGAAATTGGCTTTTATGGGGGGAATTACCAACAGGCGGTGGATGCCTTGTTGTTGTTATCGGTGTTGGATCGAGAAAACCCCACGGTGTTTGAGCGATTGGGTTCGGCCTATTATATGATGGCCGAGCGAGAGAAAGCCTTGGCAGCATGGAACACGGCTGTTTTTTTAGATGAGGGCAATGCGGCATTAAAAGAAACGGTGTCGCAGCTAGAAAAAGCCATTGAAGAAGACAAAGAGGCGGCCAAACAGGCTCGAAAAGCGGCCAAAAAAGAGGTGGCGACAGTGGTGGCGGATACGATTGTGTTGGGCAAGTTTAATACCCAAGATAAAGCCTATGAGTTTGCAGCCCAAGTCAAAAAACAAGGCGGTAAGCCCGTGGTGGCTGAAGAAGATGGCAAATGGGTGGTCCGCGGACCCAAGCCTCAATAACTGAATAGGAGTTACAACACATGATCACACAACGCGGATGGTGGGGTATCGGGATGGCGGTTTTGTTGCTTGGTTCGGCGACCCGGTTAGCGGCAAGTCCCGATGAGGTGTCCATCGAAGAACAGTTGGCGACCCGTTTGCAACGGTCTTTGGACACGATTTATGGTCCCAATCAATTGGTGGTGCGGGTGGATGTGTCGTTGTCGACGCCCCGGTATGACGTGAATTATACCCGTCAAAGCCGGGCCCAAGTGGCAGACAGCAAGCCGTCTCAGATGAATATTATGCCGGGGTTTCCGGCCATCAAAAATTTGTCTCCTGACACCATGCGGCAATTGCCCTTTGATTCGGTGACCACGTATGTGAGGCCCACCATTCAATCCATGACGGTGTCGCTGGTGGTGAATCGATCGTTTCCCCGCTCTCAGGTAGGGCGGGCCCAAGCCACGGTGCGCGAGTTAACCGGCTTGGTCAATGGCCGGGATAAAATGGTGGTGACGTACAAGCCCTTTGTGGTACCCAGTCAGCCGGTGCAGAAAATTGAACTGGAACGCCAAGAAGACAAGGTTAATTCAACATCCAATATGATTACCATTGCGGGGGTGGGCATCATGGGGCTGTTTGTGTTGCTGTATGTGCTGTTGACTTTGCGGTTAACCCGCAAAGTGTCCCGGTTGTCATTGGTAGGGATGGGCCCTGTGTCGGCGCCTGCGGCCTCGCCGTCGCCGTCGGTGACGGTATCCCCCACCATCGATATTACCGCCCCTTCTGGCGGGGGCGGTGGGGGAGGGGCCTCAGCCAATGCGGTCAAACGGTATTTTGATTTTGTGGATACCCAGTCATTACCCAATTTGATTTATTTGTTAAAAAAAGAAAATGTGGGCCCCGAAAACATTGGGCTCATTGTTAATTTTTTAGATAAATCAATGGCCGCCACGCTGTTGTCTCATTTTGACACCAAAATACAAGTGGCGGTGGTGGCGTCTTTGATTGAGCAAAAAATGGTCAATCGGGCCTTGTTAGACAAATTAGAGACACAAATTAAAGCCGCCTTGGAGTGTTTGTCGGGTGGCGATGGCACAGTGACCGAATTGTTTGGTCGCATGAAAGGGGGCCAAAAACGGGGCTTATTGGGCATGATCGAACGGGCGATGCCAGATGCGTATCGACGGATTCGGTCGACCATTTTGTTGTTTGAAGACCTTAAGCTATTGGATGATGAGGCACTGCGTTTGTTGTGTGGCGAGGTGCGCATTGAGGTATTGGCCACGGCGTTGTCGGGCTTGGACCAAGGCACGGTGGATCGTTTTGTTGAGGTATTGCCCCGCAATGCACGTGCCACGGTTACCCAGTTTTTGGATTTACGTGCCGGTAGCCTTTCGTCGGATGAGATTGATCGTGCCCAATCTGAGGTGTTGTCGGTGGCCGAACGCTTGGACCGTGATGGTCGCATTCAATTACCCCGTTCAAGACGGGCAGGGAGTTAGGCATGGTTGCGCTGTTATATGTGGGGTTGGGGTTGGTGGGGTTTATATTATTTGAGCTTGTGTTTGCAACGGGTAGTAGTGACGCCCAATTGTTTGTGAGTCGAGAGGCCATTATTGTGGTGGGGGTGGGGTTATTGAGTACGGCACTGATTAATTTTCCCTTTTCTCAACTCAATAAATTGGGGGGATGGATGAAAGTGGTCTTTCGGTCCCGAAAGGGCACCTTTATCGAAGACGTGGTGCTGTTGTTAACCTATAGCAAACGCATGACACGTGATGGTCGGGGTGCCATTGAGGGCGATGTTGAGACCATTCAAGATGTGTTTTTGCAAACCGCTTTGCGCTTGGTGGTCAATCGGGTGGACCCATCTGAAATTCGGGTGTTGTTAAAAGAAATGATTGATCGGTCTCAGGCCCGTCACGAACAAGCGATTTTGTTTTTTGAGTCCATGGCCAAGTTTTCGCCTGGGTTGGCGTTGATTGGCACGTTGGCGGGATTGGTGAAATTATTGGCCAATGTGTCAGATCCCAAAAGTTTGGGCCCCAATATGGCGTTGGCGTTGGTGTGTACGTTTTATGGGGTGACCTTTTCTAATTTGGTCTTTTTACCGCTGTCGGGCCGCTTAAAATCCAGCAGCCACGAAGAAGCCGTTCACAAAGAACAATTGGTCGAGGCCATTGTGTCAATGGCCAACAATGAGTTGCCGATTGTGGTCGAAGAAAAACTTTATATGGTATTAACGGCCAAAGACCGGGCCACCGTCAAACGAAAGCTGGCCCGTTAGCCATGCGTAAAATGCATACGGAAGTCGAGAATTTTTATGTCTCGTTTTCGGATTTGATGGCCTTATTGTTAATCTTTTTTGTGTATTTGTTTTCGATCTCGACCATTGACCCGGTTAAATACCAACAGGTCTCGGATTCCTTGAAGGGAGAGTTTTCAACGCAGAAGCCGCCCCCTAGCATGTCAGAACGGGTTGAACGACGCGATGCCGACGCCATTCTTCTGGCCCAATTAACCCAGGCAATCAAAAGCCAACAGCTTGAGCAAGATGCTAAAATTACCGTTGATGAAGGCAAAGTGAAGGTGGTGTTGTCATCACCGGTTTTGTTTCGATCGGGTGATGCCAACTTGTCATTGCCGGGGCAAGGCATTCTCAAAGGATTTGCTGACGTGATTGCCGAAACACGCAACCCAGTGGTGGTGGATGGTCATACGGATGACCGCCCCATTCGCAATGCGTCGTTTCAATCCAACTGGGAATTATCGTTTTATCGGGCCTATTCCGTCATGACCTATTTGATGGGGGTTTCTAATTTGTCCCCCCAACGCTTGTCTGGTACGGGATATGGCGAGTACCGGCCCTTGTTACCCAACACCTCTGAAACCAACCGTGCCAAAAACCGTCGCATCGAAATAGCCTTGCTTAAAACGTATCCCAAACCCAAGGATACGCCATAAACAAGGATGACGCATGCCATGGTGTTGATCGTTGTCGGGTAACGTAGTATGCTAGCCCCCCTTGTGATCAAGTCCTTAGACCCTGATCATCACCCGTTTTGTAACATAAAGGAGCAATAAAATGGCCAATACAAAGTCTGCCAAAAAAAACGTCTTATTGAATCATCGCAATAGGGAACGTAATTTGGCTTACAAAACCCTCTCTAAAACCGTGGTAAAGCAGTTTCATCAAGCCGTTGAAGCCAACCCATCTCAGGCCGAAACAAGCCTTCGGGTTGCGTTGAAAACACTCGATAAATTGGCCACCAAAGGCATTATCAAACGCTCAACAGTTGCCCGTAGAAAGTCACGATTGGCATTGCGGTTGAACAAAGCGACTGCTGCCTAAACGTTGTGATGAGGGGTGTGCGACACCGCCTCTTGAGGGTGGGGTTATTATTGATTCTGATGGTGTCCCCTTTGTGGGCCACCAAACTTTGTATTCGACACCATTGTTTTGAGTGTGAAGTGGCCAAAACCCCCGAACAACAAGAATTGGGCTTGATGTTTCGTCATCATATGCCAGCCAATCGGGGGATGTGGTTTGTGTTTCCGGTGGCCAAACGCCAGTCGTTTTGGATGAAGAACACGTATTTGTCACTTGATTTGCTTTTTGTGGGTGCTGATTTATCGGTGGCCCATATCCATCATTCGGCATTTCCTCGATCCATGGATGTGATTTCTCCCCCTGTGATGGTGCCGTATGTCTTAGAAATCAATGGGGGGCTATCCAAAAAATACCGGTTTCGGGTGGGTGACCGGGTGACCATCAAACAGTAGGCCATGGCACGATTGGTACGAAAACGCCGCACGCAGTGGTCACCAGCGGGGGTAGGGATTGCCTTGATGGTGCTGGGGGGATTCGCGGTGTTGGCCGTGTGGCAACCGGGATGGACGGGGTGGGTGGGGCGTTCGGTGTTGGCGAACGGACTCACCATATTGCTGGGGGGGGCTTCTTATGAGGTGGGGGTGGTGTTGATGGGCATGGGGTGGTTGTTGCTGAAGCGACGCTGTTCGGTGTGGGCCGCGATGCTGGGGGGGGTGGGGCTCTTGGCTGGGTTGTCCACCATTGTGGCGGTGGTGACGGGACATGTGGGGGTGGCTTGGCAATGGCCCCCTTCTGCCCAAGGTGGGGGGATGATGGGCTGGGCCCTGGCAAGGGTGTCGACCCAATTATTGGGGGAAGTGGGCACCTTATTGTGGGCGGCTGCCTTGGTGATCGCGGTTCCGATATGGGCCTTTCCCAACGCGTTTCGGCGTTTTTGGCAGTTTTTAAAGGCC
>Ga0172373_10003620_pt1 | contig 22457 bp, 17 predicted proteins | sample Lak10m_2_FD_114546 | JGI IMG/M metagenome (GOLD analysis project Ga0172373, IMG submission 114546) | Freshwater microbial communities from Kabuno Bay, South-Kivu, Congo - kab_092012_10m | ecosystem: Environmental > Aquatic > Freshwater > Lake | place: Democratic Republic of the Congo...
CCGGAATTGCGCGACGGCCCCGCCCCCGGCGCCCACGACGGCTCGACCGCCGGCCTGATCGCCGCCATCCGGGCCTTGCGCGGCAATGACTGATACGGAACCAGAATGATTCATTCGGGTTCCTAAGCCCTCGCCGGGCGCCCTATTCCTCGTCCTCGCCGATGGTGGCCCATTCCTGGACGCGGGCCAGATGCAAGACGTCGCTGTAGCGCGGCGCCCGGTCGGGATGGGGGCGGGCTTCATACGGGGTGGCGGGATCGTCGAAGGCGGCGACCAGGGCGGTCAGGCCGTCCAGCGCCTCTTCCGCCAGCCGGACCGGATCGTCGCCGGCCGGCTTTTCCTCGCCCCCCTCGGCCCCGCCCTTCAGCCGCCAGTACAGCATCTGCGACACTTCGGCCGGGCCGATGTCGGCGAACCCGCCCAGGCGGGCGATGGCCGCCTCCAGCGGCAATTGCGGCGCATAGCCGGCGGCCACCTCTTTCTGCCCCGGCGGCTGGCCGGTCTTGTAATCGATCAGGGCCAGGGTTCCGTCCTCCAGCCGGTCGATGCGGTCGGCGCGGGCCTGCAGATGGAACGGTCCCGCGGGGGCGGCCATTTCCAGCCCGCCCCGGATTTCGCACCATGTCCGGCGGATCGACGGGCGGCGCCCGCGCTCGTGCGCCACCAGCCAGCGGGCCACCGCCTGGAAGCGCGGCCACCAGAACGCCCACAGGCCGGGCCGGGCCAGCGCCTCGGCGAAGACTTCGGCGCCGATGGCCAGCAGCCGGGTCTCGGCGTCGGCGGGCAGCGGGCCGGGATTTTCCGTCAGGAACCGTTCGATGGCATGGTGTACCAGCGACCCGTAATCGGCGGCGCCGGGATCGGCGTCGATGGGATCCAGCGCCCGCAGCCCCAGCACGTGGCGGGCATAGACGGCATAGGGGTCGCGCATCCAGGTTTCGATCTCGGTGACCGACAGCCGGCGGGGCCGGGCCTCGACCGGCGGGCGCGGCGCCGGCCGCTCGATTCTGGCCCGCCCGTCCGGACGGTCCAGGGCGGCGTGCCAGTCCAGCCAGGGGGCGGATTCCTCGCCGAAGGACAGGCCGGCGGCCCGCATCACCGCCTCCAGCCGCATCAGCCAGCGCGACGGCACCGTCGGCGTGCCGTCGACCCGCACCGAGCGGGTCAGCACCACCCGCGGCGCCCCGAAGGCCTGGGCGAAATCGTGGGCGGCCAGGCCGATGCGGCGTTCCGGCGATTGCAGACCGAAGGCGGCCCGCATCGGACGGCTCATCCACGGGTCGGCGCCGGCCTCGCCCGGCCAGGTGCCCTCGTTCAGGCCGCCCAGCACCAGCAGATCGGCCTGCTGCAGCCGGGCCTCCATCGGCCCCAGGATGGACAGGCGGGGATGGCGCCCCCACACCGGCCGCACCACCTGCCCCGCCAGCAATTCGTCGAACAGGGCCGGATAATGGGCCGGAGCGATGGCCGGCAGCACGCCGGACACGGCGGCGGCGGCCTCGCCCAGCTGGCCGGCGAAGCGGCCCAGGGCCTCGCCGTCCTCGCCCTGCCACAGCCGTTCCGGAGTGGCCAGTGCCTCGGCGGCCTCCATGTGGGCGCGCAGCAGGTCGCCCAGCGGCACGGCGTCGCGGGCCATCATCGCCAGAAACGGCGCCAGCGTCGCCTCCAGCCCGTCCAGCCAGCGGACCAGGGCGGCATCCCGGCCGGCGGCGGCGCGCAGACCGGACAGGCCGGCGGCCGGACGCGGCCCGCGCAGCACCAGCCGGTCCAGACGGCGGACCTGATGGCGGAACTCGGGGCCGGCGGCCAGCGGGTGCTTCAGGCAGGCCAGGGCGGCATGGGGGGCGAAGCCGTCCGCCACCATGCCGGCCAGCAGGCGCAGGAAGGCGCCGGGTTCGGTCAATGCCAGCGGCCGGCCGGCGGAATCGTCGATGCGGATGTCCCAGCGTTCCAGTTCGGCGGCGACCCGGCGGGCCAGATCGCGGTCGGGAGTGACCAGGGCGGCGGTGTGGCCCTCGACCTCCAGCGTCTGGCGCAGCAGCAGGGCGATGGCCCCCGCCTCCTCGCGCGGGGCGGGGGCGTCCAGGCGGGAAATGCCGGCCAGGGTGGCGGCGGGAAATTCCGGCAGGCATTTCCACGCCTCGCAGGTGGCGGCCGGGCGCAGGGCTTCCGACAGCAGGGCGGAACGGGCGGCCCGCGGATCGGGCAGCCGGGTCAGCGGCCGCACGTCGTGCCGGGCGATTCCCAGGGACTTCAGCAAACGGGCCATGCCGGACTGCGGGTGGCCGTCATCCAGGGCCGCCCAGGAATCCTCGTCCAGACGGGTGTCCAGGCCGGGCAGCACCACCATGCCCTGGGGCAGGGCCGCCACCACCGCCAGCAGCTCGGCGGTGGCCGGGCGCGAGCCGGTCGAGCCGGCAGCGATCACCGGATGCTCCGGCGGATGGGCCAGCCAGTGGCGGGCCTGGGCCTCCAGCACCCGGTTGACGCGGTCCTGCTGGTCCAGACGCTCCCCCAGCAGGGCCGGCCAGTGGCTGGTCAGGATCGACAGGAAATCCAGGGTGACCTGCCAATGGGCGGCCAGATCCTCGGGCACCAGCCGCGCCAGGCGGTCGAACGGCACCCGCTCGATGGCGGCGGCATCCAGCAGGCGGCCCAGTTCGCGGGCCAGCCGGGCCGCCTGGTCGGGCGCCGGGGGACGGCCGCCGCGGGATGGCCCCATTCCCATCACCAGCCGGGTCAGGATCAGCAGGCGTTCGGCCGGAGGCACCGGATCGGGCAGATCGCAGCCGTCGTCGCCGGTCAGGGCCAGGATATCCTCGTCGGTCTCGTCGGGTTCGACGGGCTTCAGGCGCGGCAGCAGCAGCGGCCGCCCGCCCGACCGGCGCAGGAACGCCTGCTCCATCGTGCGGCAGGCCCGGCGGTTGGGCAGCAGAACCAGACATTCCGCCAGCTTCAGCGGGTCGTCGCCGGCCCGCTCCAGCAGATGGCCGGCCAGCACGTCGGCGAATCCCAGCCCGGCGGGAATGGTGAAGACCTTCGCCGCCCGCCGGGGGGAACTCATTGCGGGTCCTGCCGCGCCAGGGCCGCCTCGACCTCGGGCAGCGCCGCGGGGGTGCCGACATGAAACCAGCGCCCGTCATGGATCAGGGCGAACAGCCGCCCCTCTTCCAGGGCGCGGTCGTACAGGAGGTTCAGCGAAAAGGCCCCGGCCGGCGCATCGGCGAACAGCCGGGGCGACAGGATCTGCACCCCGGAAAACAGGGCGGGGGCCACCTCGCGCGGCTGGCGCCGCCGCGGCACGCCTTCGGCATCGACGAAGAAATCGCCGTCGCCGTCATAGCCCACCGCCTGGGCGGTGGGCACCAGCAGCAGCAGGGCGTCCATGCGGGCATCGTCCCAGGCATCGGCCAGCCGGGCCAGGGCCGGAACGGCGCCGTCGGTCCAGATGATGTCGGAATTCACCACATAGAAGGGCCGGTCCCCCAGCAGCGGCAGCGCCTTGGCGACGCCGCCGCCGGTTTCCAGCAATTCCGGCTCGAACGACAGGGTGATGCCGGGCCGCCCGGCCAGATGGGACCGGATGCGGTCCGGCAGCCAATGGGCGTTGACCACCGGATCAGGCACGCCGGCCGCCGCCAGATGGTCCAGGGCGCGGTCCAGCATGGTGCGGCCGGCCACCGGCACCAGCGGCTTGGGAATCTCCAGGGTGATGGGGCGCATGCGCAGGCCCAGGCCGGCGGCCAGGACCATGCCGCGGGTCGGACGCGGGCTCATGGCGCCGGCACCGTCCGCCGGTCGGCGGGAATGGCGCGGTCCAGCCAGTCGCGGATGCCGGCCAGGGCGGGATGGGCCAGGGAACGTTCCAGCAGGCCCCACACCCGCGGAATGTGGACCAGATAGCCGGCCTTGCCGTCGCGCCGGGCCAGACGGGTGAAGATGCCGATGACCTTGGCGTGGCGCTGGGCGGCCAGAATGGTCCACGAGGTCTCGAACGCGGCACGGTCCAGCCCGGGCATGCGGTCGAGATAGCGGGCCTTCATCCGCGCCGCCAGGGCCGGGTCGATGTCGCGGCGGGCGTCTTCCAGCAGGCTCATCAGGTCATAGGTCAGCGGCCCGGCCACCGCGTCCTGGAAATCCAGCAGGCCGCAGGCGGCCAGTCCGTCGCGGGGCAGCTTCATCAGGTTGTCGACGTGGAAGTCGCGCAGGACCAGGGTGTCGGGCACGGCGCGGGCCAGGGAAAAGGTCTGCCGCCACAGCCGGACATACTCGGCCCGCGCCGCCTTGTCGGTTTCGGCTCCCAGCACCGCCGGCATGTACCAGTCGGTCAGCAGGCAGGCTTCGTCCAGCAGCTTGTCGTCCTCGTAGGGGGTCAGGCCCAGCGGAATGGCCTCGGGCTGGGCATGCAGGTCGGCCAGCAGATCGACGGCCAGGGCGTACAGCGCCTCTTCGTCGGCGCCGCCGGCCAGCAGGCGGGTATAGGTGTCGTCGCCCAGATCCTCCAGCAGCAGCAGGCCGTTGTCCAGGTCCACCGCCAGCAGGCGCGGCGAGGAATAGCCCAGCCGTTCCAGTTGCATGGCGATGCGCACGAAGGGGCGCACGTCCTCCTTGGGCGGCGGCGCGTCCATCAGCACGGCGCGGCGCGGACCGTCGTCGAGACGGTCGTAATGGCGGAAGCTGGCGTCGCCGGCCAGCCGCCCCCGCCGGGCCGAGCCCCAGCCGGCCCGCTTCAGGAAGGCGGCAATCTGCGCGTCGCGGTCACTCATGGCCTAAAGATCTCCGATGCGGTCGTCCCATTGGTCGACACTGGTCAGGGTGGCGCGGCGCGCCCCTTCGGCGGGGCCGGGCTCCAGACGGATGTCCAGACGCCGGCGCGGAACAAGAGCCCCCAGGCGGTCGGGCCATTCGATCAGGCTGATCCCGTCGGCGAAGGCGTCCTCGATGCCCAGTTCCCAGGCGTCGTCGGGGCGGTCCAGCCGGTACAGGTCGAAGTGCCACAGCTCGCCCCGGTCGCCGTCATAGGTCTGGACCAGGGTGAAGGTCGGGCTGGGCACCTCTTCCCCGGGCGAGGTCAGGGCGCGGATGAAGGCCCGGGCCAGGGTGCTCTTGCCCGCCCCCAGGGTGCCGGTCAGCAGCAGCACGTCGCCGGGCCGGGCCAGGGCGGCCAGACGGGCGCCCAGGCGGACGGTGGCGGCCTCGTCGGGCAGGTCGAGAACCCGGCTCATGACGAACGTGCCCGCGGGTGGGAATCGCGATAGACCGCCGTCAGCCGTTCGGCGTCGACCTTGGTGTAGCGCTGGGTGGTGGACAGCGAGGCATGGCCCAGCAATTCCTGGATGGTGCGCAGGTCGCCGCCGCCGGCCAGCAGGTGGGTGGCGAAGGAATGGCGCAGCGCGTGCGGCGTGGCGGTGTCGGGCAGGCCCAGGACCGGGCGCAGCCGGCGCATCTGCCGCTGCACCACCCCGGGATTGAGCGGCCCGCCGCGGGCGCCGACGAACAGCGGCGCCTCGGGGGCCAGGACGTGCGGACACTGGGCGACATAGTCGGCGATGGCGTCGCGCACCACCCCCAGCACCGGCACCATGCGCTGCTTGCGGCCCTTGCCGGTGATGACCATCGTGTCGCCGTCGGGAACGTCGCGCCGGGCCATGCCCAGCGCCTCGCCCAGACGCAGGCCGCAGCCGTACAGCAGGGTGAACAGCGCGGTGTCGCGGGCGGCCAGCCACGGCTCGTCATGCAGGTCGCCGGCCCCGGCCAGGGTTTCCAGCGCGGCGTCGGCGGCCAGCGGCTTGGGAACCGATTTCGGCGGCCGCGGCGCCTTGACCGCGCCGATGGCCGGGTTGTGGCCCAGATCGTGCCGGTCGAGAAAACGGTAGAAACCGCGCAGCGTGCTCATCAGCCGGGCCAGGGACGACCGCGACAGCCCGTCATTCTGCCGCGCCGCCAGGAACGACCGGAAATCGGCCGGGCGCAACTGCGCCAGGGCGGCCAGATCGGCCTCGCCGCCCAGATGCCCGCACAGGAAGGCCAGAAAGGCCGACAGGTCGCGGGCATAGCCGTCCAGGGTGTGCCGGCTGGCCCGCTTTTCCCCGGCCAGCCAGCCGCGCCACCCCTCGATGGCCTGCATCAGGTCGGGACGGGCGGCGAAATGGATGGGGGCTGGGGGCATCCGGCGCGGGGCTCAGCCCACGAAACGATGCACGCAGACCGCCAGCACCTGGGCCAGGAAGGCGATCAGTTCCGTGCCCTGGCCGGAATGGAAGGTGCGGCCGTGGCGCGACCCCAGGGCCAGCACCCCGTCGGGGCAGCGCCCGCCCGGAGCCAGGCGGACCAGGGCCGACGACGACACCAGCCCGGCCCCGGCCCCGAACACCAGCGGGTCGCCGGGCATCTGCTCGGCCAGTCCGCAGGCGCGGTCGGGACCGCCCAGCAGGCGGTCGACGCTGCCCGGCGGCATGCGCAGGATGGCCGGCGGCGTCAGTTCCGCCAGGGGCCGGCCGCATTCCTCGAAGGCCAGGGTGGCGACGTCGACATCCAGCATGGGGGCCAGGTCGTCGGCCACCACCTGGGCCAGTCCGGCCATGTCCTCGGCCGACAGGATGCTGAGAACCGCCTGGTGGGTGCGGTTCTGCGTGCTCATGTTCGAGCGGCTGGTATGGATCAGATGTTCGGCGGCGCCGCGCACCCGGTCCACCTCTTCGCGCAGGCGGTCGATCATGTAGGCCTGCAGGTCGACGATGGCGTCGGAGCCCGGCCAGCGCGACGGCGGCGCCAGGGTGGCCGCCAGTTCGGTATGGCGCAGCAGAAAGTCCGGATGGCGGCGCAGAAAGGCCACCACCTGAAAATCGGTCAGCGGCGGTTCGGTCTCGGCTATGTCGTCGCGCTTGCGCACCATTCCCGGATGGTCCCATAAGAAGATCGATTCAGAGTTTAGACCATGCCTTCCGCCGTCGCCAAGCCCGCCCAGATTTTTTATGCCGATTCCGTGGTTGCGGTGCTGCTGCCCCTGCCGCTGGCGGGGGCCTACGACTATCGCGTCGGCGACTGCCCGGTGGCGGCGGGCGACGTGGTGGCGGTGCCCCTGGCCGGCCGCGAAAGCCTGGGCGTGGTATGGGGCGCCGGCCGCGGCGACGTCGCCCCCGCACGGCTGAAGACCATCCTGCGCCGCCTGCCGGCCCGCCCGCTGCCCGAGGCGGTGCGCCGCTTCGTCGATTGGGTGGCGGCCTATACCCTGGCCGCCCCCGGAGCGGTGCTGAAGATGGCCATCAGCGTGCCGCAGGCCCTGGAGGCGGCGGCGATGCATCGGGGCTGCCGGCTGTCCGAACCGCCCGCCGCCCTGAAGATGACCGAGGCGCGGCGCAAGGTTCTGGCCGCCGCCGCCGCCCGGCCGCCCCTGAGCCCGGCCGACCTGGCCCGCGAGGCCGGCGTCGGACCGGCGGTGGTCCGGTCCCTGCTGGAGGCCGGCGCCCTGACCCTGGTGCCGATGGCGCCGCCGCCCCTGTTCGAACCGCCGCGCACCGACCTGCCGGCGCCGGTCCTGTCGGACGGACAGGCGGCGGCGGCGGCGCAACTGGCCGCCCCCCAGGATTTCGCGGTCTGGCTGCTGGACGGCGTCACCGGATCGGGCAAGACCGAGGTCTATTTCGAGGCGGTGGCCGCGGCGCTGAACCGCGGCCGGCAGGCGCTGGTGCTGCTGCCGGAAATCGCCCTGTCGGCGCAATGGCTGGGGCGTTTCGTCCGCCGCTTCGGGGTCGAGCCGGCGGTGTGGCATTCCGAACTGTCCGACGCCCGGCGCCGCGACACTTGGCGGGCGGTGGCCGGCGGCACCGCCAGGGTGGTGGTCGGCGCCCGTTCGGCCCTGTTCCTGCCCTTCCCCGACCTGGGGCTGATCGTCGTCGACGAAGAACATGACGGCGCCTTCAAGCAGGAGGAAGGCGTCACCTACCATGCCCGCGACATGGCGGTGGTGCGCGGCCGCATCGGCGGGCTGCCGGTGGTCCTGGCCTCGGCGACGCCGTCGCTGGAGACCCTGGCCAACGTCCAGGCCGGCCGCTATGGCCGGCTGCACCTGCCCGACCGCCACGCCGGGGCGGCCCTGCCCGAAATCACGCTGATCGATCTGCGCCGCACGCCGCCGCCGCGGGGCTTCTGGCTGGCCCCGCCCCTGACCGCCGCCGTCCAGGACACCCTGGACCGCGGCGAGCAGGCGATGCTGTTCCTCAATCGCCGCGGCTATGCGCCGCTGACCCTGTGCCGCAAATGCGGCTACCGGCTGCAATGCCCGCATTGCACCGCCTGGCTGGTGGAACACCGCCAGGCCGGCCGCATGGTCTGCCATCATTGCGGCCATTACGTCCGCCCGCCGGACCGCTGCCCGGACTGCGAGGCGCCGGACAGCTTCGTCGCCTGCGGACCCGGCGTCGAGCGCGTCGCCGAAGAGGCCATCCACCGCTTCCCCGGCGCCCGGGTCGGGCTGATGGCGTCGGACACGGTTTCCGGCCCCCATGCCGCCGCCGAGTTCGTCCGTCGGGTCGCCGACCACGAGATCGACCTGCTGGTCGGCACCCAGATCGTCGCCAAGGGCTATCACTTCCCCATGCTGACCCTGGTGGGCGTGGTCGATGCCGACCTGGGGCTGGAGGGCGGCGACCTGCGCGCGGCCGAACGGACCTTCCAGCTGCTGTCGCAGGTGGCCGGGCGCGCCGGTCGCGCCGAACGGCCCGGACGGGTGCTGCTGCAGACCTTCCAGCCCGACCACCCGGTGATGCGGGCGCTGGTGGCGGGCGACCGCGACAGCTTCATCGCCGCCGAAGCCGAATGCCGCCGGGACGCCGCCATGCCGCCGTTCGGCCGGCTGGCCGCCCTGATCGTGTCCGGCCCCGACGCCGGCCTGCTGGACGAGCATGCGCGCCGCCTTGCCCGCTGCGCCCCGCAGGCCGAGGGCCTGCAGGTCATCGGACCGGCTCCGGCGCCGATGGCCCTGTTGCGCGGCAGGCACCGCCGCCGGTTCCTGGTCAAGGCCACCCGTTCGGTGAACCTGCAGGAAGCGCTGCGGCAATGGCTGGCGGCATGCCCGGCCAAACAACCCCTGCGCGTTCAGGTCGACATCGATCCTTACAGTTTTGGATAGGGTGGGGAGACGGGTGGAATGTGCGCCACCTTCCCGGGTGGGCATCTTTCTGAAGCCGAGAGACGGATTGGCGCTTGAGTCGCCTTGCAACGCAGCAGGCGATGTGCTAGTTAACCGTCGCGCTTACGGGTGGGTCAGCCCTCGCCCGGGGCGTAAAACATTTATACCTCAATGCTTTGCGGCTGCCGGCGAATTCGTTTTCGACCTGATCCGAAGGACTTGCCCAGGTGCCATCCGAAACAATTGGCGTGATCGCCGAACGCTATGCCACCGCCCTTTTCGAGCTGGCCGAAAGCCAGAATTCCCTCGATGCGGTGGCGGGCGACCTCAAGTGTCTGAAGGCCATGATCCGCAACAGCGCGGATCTTTCCCGCCTTCTCGACAGTCCCGTGCTGACCCGCGCCGAACAGGGCAAGGCGGTTGCCGCTCTGTCCGCCGCCGCCCAGTTCAACGTGCTGACTGCGAACTTCCTTGGCCTGGTGGCGAAAAACCGCCGCCTGTTCACGCTGCCCGGCATGATCGAGTCCTATCTCGGTCTGCTGGCTGCCAAGCGCGGCGAGCTTGCCGCCACGGTGGCCTCGGCGGTGGAGCTGAGCAAGAGTCAGATTGACGCCCTGGAGGCCGCCCTGAAGACGGCTTTCGGCGGCAACGTCGCCGTTGACGTGGCGGTCGATCCCAGCCTGCTGGGTGGATTGGTGGTCAAGGTCGGTTCCCGAATGGTTGACAGCTCGCTGAAGACGAAGCTGCAGCACCTCAAGCTTGCTATGAAAGGGGTTGGATAATGGAAATCCGCGCGGCTGAGATCTCCGCGATCCTCAAGCAACAGATCGCCACCTTCGGAACCGAGGCGGAAGTCGCCGAAGTCGGTCAGGTGCTGTCTGTTGGTGACGGTATCGCCCGCGTCCACGGCCTCGACAAGGTCCAGGCCGGCGAGATGGTCGAATTCCCCGGCGGCATCAAGGGTATGGCGCTGAATCTGGAAGCCGACAATGTCGGCGTCGTGATTTTCGGCGACGACCGCAACATCAAGGAAGGTGACGTCGTCAAGCGCACCGGCGCCATCGTCGACGTTCCCGTCGGCAAGGGTCTGCTGGGCCGCGTCGTCGACGCCCTGGGCAACCCCATCGACGGCAAGGGCCCGATCGCCTCGGACCAGCGTTCGCGCGTCGACGTCAAGGCCCCCGGCATCATCCCGCGCAAGTCGGTGCACGAGCCGATGAGCACCGGCATCAAGGCCGTCGACGCCCTGATCCCGGTCGGCCGCGGCCAGCGCGAGCTGGTCATCGGCGACCGTCAGACCGGCAAGACCGCCATTCTGATCGACACCATCATCAACCAGAAGCGTTGGCACGACGGCTCGGACGAGAAGGCCAAGCTGTTCTGCATCTATGTCGCCGTCGGCCAGAAGCGTTCGACCGTGGCGCAGATCGTCAAGACGCTGACCGACTACGGCGCGATGGACTACACCATCGTCGTGGCCGCCACCGCCTCGGAGCCGGCGCCGCTGCAGTTCATCGCCCCCTATGCCGGTTGCGCGATGGGTGAATATTTCCGCGACAACGGCATGCACGCCCTGATCATTTACGACGATCTGTCCAAGCAGGCCGTCGCCTATCGTCAGATGTCGCTGCTGCTGCGCCGTCCGCCGGGCCGCGAAGCCTATCCGGGCGACGTGTTCTATCTGCACTCGCGCCTGCTGGAGCGCGCCGCCAAGATGGGCGACGCCGCCGGTGCCGGTTCGCTGACCGCCCTGCCGGTCATCGAGACCCAGGCCAACGACGTTTCCGCGTACATCCCGACCAACGTGATCTCGATCACCGACGGCCAGATCTTCCTGGAAACCGACCTGTTCTACAAGGGCATCCGCCCCGCCGTGAACGTCGGCCTGTCGGTCAGCCGCGTCGGTTCCGCCGCGCAGATCAAGGCGATGAAGCAGGTGGCCGGCTCGATCAAGCTGGAACTGGCCCAGTACCGTGAAATGGCCGCCTTCGCCCAGTTCGCCTCGGATCTCGATCCGGCGACCCAGAAGCTGCTGAACCGCGGTGCCCGCCTGACCGAACTGCTGAAGCAGCCCCAGTATTCGCCCATGTCCACCGAAGAAGAGGTGGTCGCCATCTATGCCGGCGTGAAGGGTTATCTGGACAAGCTGGACGTTCGCGACGTCGGCCGTTTCGAGCAGGCCATGCTGTCGGAGATGAGGGCCAAGCACGCCGACATCCTGACCGCCATTGCCGGCGAGAAGCAGATTTCCGCCCAGACCGAAGAGAAGCTGAAGGCGTTCTTCGACGCCTTCTCCAAGACCTTCGCCTAAATCGGAAGGGGTCTGAAACCCGATGCCGAGCCTTAAGGACCTACGGCTGAGGATCGTCTCCGTCAAATCGACGAGGAAGATCACTTCGGCCATGAAGATGGTCGCCGCTTCCAAGCTCCGCCGCGCCCAGACGGCGGCGGAGTCGGCGCGGCCCTTCGCCGAGCGCATGGAGCGCATGCTGGGCACCCTGGCCGGTTCGCTGGCCGGGCAGTCGGGTGCCCCCCGGATGCTGGCCGGAACCGGCAAGGACGATGTTCAGCTGATCGTCATGGTCACCGCTGACCGCGGCCTGTGCGGCGGCTTCAACTCGTCCATCGTCCGCGACGTGCGGCGGATGGCCGGGCAGTTGCTGCGCGAGGGCAAGACCGTCAAGATCCTGCCCGTGGGCCGCAAGGGCCGCGAGCAGATCCGCCGCGATTTCGGCCCCAACCTGATCGAAGGCTTCGAAGGGCTGGGCCGCAAGGGCATCTCGTTCGCGGAAGCGGATCAGGTGGCGTCCCGCATCACCCAGATGTTCGCCGACGGCGAATTCGACGTCTGCACCGTGGTCTACAACCGCTTCCAGTCGGCCATTGCCCAGGTGGTGACCCGCCAGCAGCTGATCCCCTTCCCGGTGCCGGCCGAAGGCCCGGCCAAGGCGGATGCGGCGGCCAAAGCGCTGTACGAGTTCGAGCCCAACGAGGAAGAGATTCTCGCCACGCTGCTGCCGCGCAATCTGGCGGTGCAGATGTTCCGGTCGATCCTGGAAAGCCAGGCGTCGGAGCAGGGCGCGCGGATGACCGCTATGGACAATGCCACCCGCAACGCGGGCGACATGATCAACGGCCTGACCATCAAGTACAATCGGTCGCGTCAGGCTCAGATCACCAAGGAACTGATCGAAATCATCTCCGGCGCCGAGGCGCTGTAAGGAAGACTAGGAGCTCACTATGGCAAACAAGAACGTCGGCACGATTACCCAGGTCATGGGCGCCGTCGTGGACGTGCGCTTCGAGGGCCCGCTGCCGGCCATCCTGAACGCGCTCCACACCCAGAACCAGGGCCATACCCTGGTGCTCGAAGTGGCTCAGCATCTGGGCGAAAACACCGTGCGCACCATCGCGATGGGCTCGTCCGAGGGTCTGGTCCGCGGCGCCGAGGTCACCGATACCGGGTCCTCGATTCAGATGCCGGTCGGGCCGGAATGCCTGGGCCGCATCCTGAACGTCATCGGCGAACCCATCGACGAACGCGGCCCGGTCGGTCACAAGACCACCCGTCCGATCCACGCCGATGCGCCGGAATTCATCGATCAGGCCACCGAGACCGAGATCCTGGTCACCGGCATCAAGGTCATCGACCTGCTGGCCCCCTATGTGAAGGGCGGCAAGATCGGCCTGTTCGGCGGCGCCGGCGTGGGCAAGACCGTGCTGATCATGGAACTGATCAACAACGTCGCCAAGGCTCACGGCGGTTATTCGGTGTTCGCCGGCGTCGGCGAGCGCACCCGCGAAGGCAACGACCTGTACCATGAAATGATGGAATCGGGCGTCATCAAGACCGATGGCCCGGGCTCGAAGGTGGCTCTGGTGTACGGCCAGATGAACGAACCGCCGGGCGCCCGCGCCCGCGTCGCCCTGTCGGGCCTGACCGTCGCCGAATATTTCCGCGACGAGGAAGGCCAGGACGTGCTGTTCTTCGTGGACAACATCTTCCGCTTCACCCAGGCCGGCTCGGAAGTGTCGGCTCTGCTGGGCCGCATCCCTTCGGCGGTGGGCTATCAGCCGACCCTGGCCACCGACATGGGCACCCTGCAGGAGCGAATCACGTCGACCAAGAAGGGCTCGATCACCTCGGTGCAGGCCATTTACGTGCCGGCCGACGACTTGACCGACCCTGCGCCAGCCACGTCCTTCGCCCACCTGGACGCCACCACCGTTCTGTCGCGTCAGATCGCCGAGCTGGGCATCTACCCGGCGGTGGACCCGCTGGACTCGACCTCGCGCGCGCTCGACGCCCGCGTCGTCGGCCAGGAACATTACGGCGTCGCCCGTGAGGTGCAGCGCATCCTGCAGACCTACAAGTCGCTGCAGGACATCATTGCCATCCTGGGCATGGACGAACTGTCGGAAGAAGACAAGCTGGTCGTGGCCCGCGCCCGCAAGATCCAGCGTTTCCTGTCGCAGCCCTTCCATGTGGCCGAAGTGTTCACCGGCTCGCCGGGCAAGCTGGTCTCGCTGGAAGACACCATCAAGGGCTTCAAGGCCATCGTCGCCGGCGAATACGACCACCTGCCGGAAGTCGCCTTCTACATGGTCGGCGCCATCGACGAAGTGGTCGAGAAGGCCAAGAAGCTGGCCGCCGAGGCCGCGTAAGAAGTGTGCGGGCGGGTGGCCATCCGGCCATCCGCCCCACTCGTTTTGGTTCAGCCGTAGGGACATGGGCTCATGGCCGACAAGATCAATTTCGAACTGGTGTCGCCCGCCAAGCTGCTGATCAGCTCGCCGGTGGACATGGTCGTGGTGCCCGGCACCGAAGGTGACTTCGGCGCCCTGGCCCAGCATTCGCCGGTGATCTCCACCGTCCGTCCGGGCGTCATCGACGTTCATGACGGCGGCAAGGTTTCCACCCGCATCTTCGTGGCCGGCGGTTTCGCCGAGGTCAACGAGCAGCGCATCACCGTGCTGGCCGAAGAGGCGCTGCCGGTCTCCGACATCACCCACGACATGGCTTCGGCCCGGCTGCAGGCCGCCAAGGAAGCCCTGGCCGACGCCAAGACCGAACCCGCCCGGGTGGCGGCGGAAAAGCTGATGTCCATTGCCCAGGCCCTGCAGGCTGCCGCGCACTGACATCGATCCGTTGCGCAAGGGGCCGGCCGTGTTGGGCCGGCCCTTTGTCGTTTGGTTCTCCTTGATTCCTCTATGGGTCTTGGCAAGATGGGCGCGCCTCGGCAAGGGAGACAATAATGCCGCGTTGGACACCGGACGACATCGACTGGGCCGGCTTCGATGCCGGCAAGCTGGACCCCGATCTGCTGAAGGTGGTCAAGGCCGCCGCGATGGTGGAACGCAATGCCGGCGACTACACCGCCTATCTGTCGGCGATCTTCGCCGGCGATCCGGATTTCCTGGACATCGCCGCCGAATGGCAGGTCGAGGAAGTGCAGCATGGCGATGTTCTGGGCCGCTATGCCGAACTGGCCGACCCGTCCTTCGTCTTCGCCGAACGGTTCGGCAAGTTCACCGAGATCTATCAGGTGCCCCAGGACCGGGAAACCTCGGTGCGCGGCTCGCGCACCGGCGAATTGCTGGCCCGCTGCATCGTCGAGACCGGCACGTCGAGCTTTTATTCGGCCCTGCGCGACGCCACCGGCGAGCCGGTGCTGAAGGATCTGTGCCACCGCATCGCCGGCGACGAATTCCGCCACTACAAAACTTTTTACACCTTCATGAACCGCTATATCGAGCGTGAGGGCGTGGGCATGCTGCGCCGGGCCCTGGTGGCGGTGGGCCGGATCAAGGAAACCGACGACGACGAGCTGGCCAGCGCCTGGCATGCCGCCAACGATCCGCCCGGGCTGCCCTATGACCGCGTCCGCTGCAACCGCGACTATGCCGGCCGGGCCTGGAGCGTCTATCAGCTCAAGCACACCGAACGGGCGGTCAACATGGTGCTGAAGGTCGTCGGACTCGACCCGCAGGGATGGCTGGGGGCCAAGGCCAAGTCGTTCGCGGTCCGCAAGATGCAGGCCCGTGTCGCCCAGATGCGTCCGGCGGCCTGATTGGCCCGCAAGCGCAAGGGAGCGCCGGTCCACGGCTGGCTGGCAATCGACAAGCCGGTCGGCGTCACATCGACCCGGGTGGTCGCGGAAATCCGCCGCCTGGCCGATGCCGCCAAGGCCGGGCACGGCGGAACCCTGGACCCGCTGGCGTCCGGGATTTTGCCCATCGCCCTGGGCGAGGCGACCAAGACCGTCGCCTATGTCATGGATGGGGCCAAGACCTATCGCTTCACCCTGGCCTTCGGCGAGGCGCGCTCGACCGACGACCGTGAGGGCGAGGTCATCGCCACCTCGGACGTCCGCCCCGACGATGCCGCCATCGCCGCCGTCCTGCCGCGCTTCACCGGGGACATCGAGCAGGTCCCGCCGATCTTTTCCGCCCTGAAGGTGGATGGCGAGCGGGCCTATGACCTGGCCCGCGCCGGCGAGGCGGTGGATCTGGCGGCGCGGCGGGTCCGCATCGACCGCATCACCCTGCTGGGCCGCCCCTCGGCCGACCTGGCCGAGTTCGAGGTGGCCTGCGGCAAGGGAACCTATATCCGCTCGCTGGCCCGCGACATCGCCCAGGCGCTGGGCAGCGTCGGCCATGTCGCCGTCCTGCGCCGCACCGCCTGCGGCCCCTTCGACGAAAGCAACGCGATTTCCCTGGACAACGCCCGGGCACTGGGGCAAGGTTCCGCCTTTCGGGCCAAACTGCTTCCGATCCTGACCGCGCTGGACGACATCCCGGCCCTGGCCTTGACGGAAGATGAGGCCCGGCGTCTCCGGAGCGGATTGCCCCTGGCCCTTGAACGGCTGGCCTTCCGCGATCCGGTCCAAGCCGCCGCCGGCGACCTGACGGTCAAGGTGGTGTGCGACGGGCGGCCGGTGGCGTTGGGACATTGTGCCGGCGGCGAGCTCCGCTCCCTGCGCGTGTTCAATCTCGAAACCCACTCTTCAGGAGAAGACGATGTCGATCACGCCTGAGCGTAAGGCCGAAGTTGTCAAGGAATATGCCACCCATGAAGGCGACACCGGGTCGCCCGAGGTCCAGGTGGCCATTCTGTCGGAGCGCATCCGCAATCTGACCGAGCACCTCAAGGACCACCGGAAGGATTTCCACTCGCGCCGCGGCCTGCTGATCATGGTCGGCCAGCGTCGCCGCATGCTGGACTATCTGAAGGGCATCAATGTCGGCCGCTACGAGCAGCTGATCGCCCGCCTGGGTCTGCGCAAGTAAGGTCCGACAAACCCCCGAACCCGGTTCGGGGGTTTGTTTTTTTCACCGCCGTCACGGCGGTCGTCTGAAGCCCGCGCGGGGAATGGTCCCTTCGCGGGCGGCCGCCATTGGGCGGAAAGAAAGGTGCATGACCGCAATCCGGCGGCATGCGTATGGGATAAGGATCGAAACGAATGTCGATGTTCAACGTCACCCGCAAGGAAGTCATGTGGGGCGGCCGCAAGCTGGTTCTGGAATCCGGCCGCATCGCCCGACAGGCTGATGGCGCGGTTCTCGCCACCTATGGCGAAACGGCGGTGCTGTGCACCGCGGTCGCCGCCAAGGCTCCGCGTCCGGGTGTGGACTTCTTCCCGCTGACCTGCAATTACCAGGAAAAGGCCTTCGCGGCCGGCAAGATTCCCGGCGGCTTCTTCAAGCGTGAAGGCCGCCCCAGCGAAAAGGAGACCCTGGTCTCCCGTCTGATCGACCGTCCGATCCGCCCGCTGTTCGTCGACGGTTTCCGCAACGAGACCCAGATCGTCTGCACCGTGCTGTCGCACGACATGGAAAACGACCCCGACATCGTCGCCCTGGTCGGCGCCTCGGCGGCGCTGACCATTTCCGGCGTGCCGTTCATGGGGCCGCTGGGCGCCGCCCGCGTCGGCTGGATCGACGGCAAGTACGTGCTGAACCCGACCCTGGATCAGGTCAAGGCCTCGCAGCTGGATCTGGTCGTCGCCGGCACCACCGAAGGCGTGCTGATGGTCGAATCGGAAGCCCATGAACTGTCGGAAGACGTCATGCTGGGCGCCGTGATGTTCGGCCACCGCGAGTTCCAGCCGGTCATCCAGGCCATCATCGAGATGGCCGAAGCCTGCGCCAAGGAGCCGTGGGACATCGCCCCGCCGCCGCCCGCCGTCGAGGCGGTCAAGGCCAAGCTGAACAGCGCCGGCATCCCCGCCGAAATGGCCGAAGCCTACAAGATCGTCAAGAAGCAGGACCGCTACGCCGCGGTCGGCGCCGTCAAGGCCAAGGCCACTGCGCTGATCACCGACGACGCCGAACTGGCCGTGACCCCCGGGATCCTGAAGGACATGGAATCCGACGTGGTGCGCGGCAACATCCTGAAGACCGGCATCCGCATCGACGGCCGCGACACCCGCACCGTGCGTCCCATCGTGGCGCAGGTCGGCGTGCTGCCGCGCGCCCACGGCTCGGCGCTGTTCACCCGCGGCGAGACCCAGGCCCTGGTGGTCGCCACCCTGGGAACCGGCCAGGATGAACAGATCATCGACGCCCTGGCCGGCGAATACCGCGAAAACTTCATGCTGCACTACAACTTCCCGCCCTATTCGGTGGGCGAGACCGGCCGCATGGGCAGCCCGGGCCGCCGCGAGATCGGCCACGGCAAGCTGGCCTGGCGGGCCATCCATCCCTGCCTGCCGACCAAGGAAGCCTTCCCCTACACCCTGCGCGCCGTCTCCGAGATCACCGAGTCCAACGGCTCGTCCTCGATGGCCACCGTGTGCGGCTCGTCCCTGGCCCTGATGGATGCCGGCGTGCCGATGCCCCGCCCGGTCGCCGGCATCGCGATGGGTCTGATCAAGGAAGACACCGGCTATGCCGTGCTGTCCGACATCCTGGGTGACGAAGACCATCTGGGCGACATGGACTTCAAGGTCGCCGGCACCGAAGCCGGCGTCACCGCCCTGCAGATGGACATCAAGATCACCTCGATCACCGAGGAGATCATGAAGATCGCCCTGGCCCAGGCCAAGGACGGCCGCCTGCATATCCTGGGCGAAATGGCCAAGGGTCTGGACAGCGCCCGGTCGGAAGTGTCCGGCAACGCCCCGCGCATCATCACCTTCAACATCCCGAAGGAGAAGATCCGCGAAGTCATCGGCACCGGCGGCAAGGTCATCCGCGAAATCTGCGAATCCACCGGCGCCAAGGTCGACATCGACGACGACGGCACCATCAAGGTGGCCTCGACCGATTCCGACGCCGGGCAGCGGGCCATCGACTGGATCCGCGGCATCGTCGCCGAGCCCGAGATGAACGTCATCTATACCGGCAAGGTGGTGAAGGTCGTCGATTTCGGCGCCTTCGTGAACTTCCTGGGATCGCGCGACGGACTGGTCCACATCTCGGAACTGTCCCGCGACCGCGTCGCCAAGACCGCCGACATCCTGAATGTCGGCGACAGCGTCAAGGTCAAGGTCATCGGCTTCGATGATCGCGGCAAGGTCAAGCTGTCGATGAAGTGCGTCGATCAGGCCACCGGCGAGGACGTCACCGCCCAGGTCGAGGCCGAAAAGGCCGAACGCAAGGAACAGTACGAAAAGAAGAAGCGCGCCCGCGACGACAATCCCGAGGCGTAACTCTTCCGTCGTCCCCTTACGGGGAAGGCCGGCATGAACGACGCGGGTCGCGCAAGCGGCCCGCGTTTGTTTATACTCGGCCCCACCATGACCATCCCGTCCCAGGCCCTGCTGACCGATGCCGCCGACCGCCAGCGCCGGGCCGCCGACCCTTGCGCCTCGGTCTGGGTGGCCGCCAGCGCCGGCACCGGCAAGACCAAGGTGCTGACCGACCGTGTCCTGGCCTTGCTGCTGGCCGGCACGCCCCCCCACAAAGTGCTGTGCCTGACCTTCACCAAGGCCGCCGCCGCCGAGATGAGCAACCGCATCAACGCCAGGCTGGCCGGCTGGGCGACCGCCGGCGACGACCGGCTGGAGCAGGACCTGTCGGCCCTGCTGGACCGCCGCCCCGATGCCGGCACGGCCGTCCGCGCCCGACGCCTGTTCGCCCATGTGCTGGACGCCCCCGGGGGCATGCATATCGAGACCATCCACGCCTTCTGCCAGTCGCTGCTGCGGCGCTTTCCGCTGGAAGCCGGCATCGCCCCGCATTTCCAGGTCATGGACGACCGCGATGCCGGGCAGTTGCTGGAGGAAGCCAAGGAAGAGGTGCTGACCCAGGCCCGCGACGGCGCCGACCCGGCGCTGGCCGCCGCCCTGGCCACGGTCACCGCCCTGGTGCACGAGACCGGCTTTCCCGAACTGATGGCCGAACTGGCCGGCGACCGCGGCCGCCTGCGCCGGCTGATCCAGCGTGAGGGCGGCCCCGCCGGAGTGGAGCGGGCCTTGTGGGCGCGGCTGGACCTGCAACCGGGCGACAGCCCCCGGTCCATCACCGCCGCCGCCGTGGCCGATGCCGCCTTCGACGCTCCGGCGCTGCGGCTGGCGGCGGCGGCATTGCTGAACGGCTCGGACACCGACGCCCGCAAGGGAACGGCGATGGCCGCATGGCTGGCCGACCCCGCCGGCCGGGCCGACACCCTTGCCGCCTGGATGGCGGTGTTCCTGACCAATGACGGCGCCATCCGCAAGACGCTGTGCACCAGGAAAGTCGGCGCCCAGCCCGGCATCGACGCCGCCCTGGGGCAAGAGGCCGAACGGATGCTGCGCCTTTCGGCCCGGTTGAAGGCCGCCCACGTCGCCCATTCCACCGCCGCCCTGCTGAGCCTGGGCGAGGCCCTGCTGGCAGCCTACGAACGGCGCAAGCAGGGCCGCGCCCTGATGGATTATGACGATCTGATCCTGGCCGCCCGCGATCTGCTGGCCCGGCCCGGGGTGGCGCCGTGGGTCCTGTTCAAGCTGGATGGCGGCATCGACCATGTCCTGATCGACGAGGCCCAGGACACCAATCCCGACCAGTGGGCGGTGGTGGCCGGACTGACCGAGGAATTCTTCGCCGGCCGCGGCGCCCGCGAACAGGTCCGAACCGTCTTTGCCGTCGGCGACGCCAAGCAATCCATCTACAGCTTCCAGCGGGCCGACCCCCAGGCCTTCGACGACATGCGCCGGCTGTTCGCCGTCCACGTCCCGGCAGCCGGTCAGACCTGGGCCGAGATCCCCCTGAACCTGTCGTTCCGCTCGACCCGGGCGGTGCTGGAGGCGGTGGACGCGGTGTTCACCGGGCCGGGCCGCGACGGCGTGCTGGGCGACCAGGACGGCCGCCACATCGCCTTTCGCCAGGGACAGGCCGGCCGCGTCGAACTGTGGCCGCCGGTCAGCCCCCGCGCCATCGACGACCCGCCGCCGTGGAAGCCGCCGGTCGAACGCATCCGGGGCGATTCCCCGCGCACCCGGCTGGCCCGGCTGGTGGCCGCCCGCATCGCCGGGATGGTGGGAGCGCAAGAGCTGGAAAGCCAGGGCCGGCCGGTACGGGCCGGCGACATCATGGTGCTGCTGCGCCGCCGCGGCGGTTTCGTCGAGGATCTGGTCCGTGAGCTGAAGGGATCGGGGGTGCCGGTGGCCGGTGCCGACCGCATGGTCCTGGCGGAACAGCTGGCGGTGATGGACCTGATGGCCCTGGGCGAGGTGCTGCTGCTGCCCGAGGACGACCTGCGGCTGGCCACCGTGCTGAAGGGGCCGCTGGTCGGACTGAGCGAACGGCAATTGTTCGAACTGGCCTGGAACCGCGGCGAATCCGGTCTGTGGGACGCTTTGCGGCGCAAAGCCGGGGCGGACAGTGCCCTGGCCCGGGCGCAATTGTACCTGTCCGATCTGATGGACAAGGCCGACCGCCTGGGTCCGGCCGATCTGTTCGCCCATATCCTGGGACCGCTGGGCGGCAAGCGCGCCCTGCTGGCCCGCCTGGGGCCGGATGCCGAGGACCCTATCGACGAATTCGTGTCGCTGACCCTGGCCTTCGAACGCGGCCACCCCCCCAGCCTGCAGGGATTCCTGCGCTGGCTGGACACCGGCGCGGTCGAAATCAAGCGAGACCTGGAACAAGGCGGCCGCGACGCCGTGCGCATCATGACGGTGCATGGCTCGAAAGGCCTGCAGGCCCCCATCGTCATCCTGCCCGACACCTTGCAGATGCCGGCCAAGGGGCCGCGCCTGCTGTGGAGCGGCGGCCCCGCCGACGAAATTCTGTTGTGGCCGGCCAGGGCCGACTGGGACGACACGCTGTGCGCCGATGCCCGCCAGGCCCGCCGGCTGGCCGCCGAACGGGAATATCGCCGCCTGCTGTACGTCGCCATGACCCGGGCCGAGGACCATCTGCTGGTCTGCGGCTGGGAAACCCGGCGGGCTGCCCCGGCGGGCTGCTGGTACAACCTGATCCGTGCCGGCCTGGAGCCCCTGGCGGAAATGGTCGAAGACCCGTTCCTGCAAAATGCCGGCGAAACCGCCGACGCCACCGTCCTGCGCCTGTCCTGCCGGCAGGAAGCCCCCCCCGACCGGCCGGCTTCAGCCGGCAGCCCCGGGCACGGCCGCCCGCCGCCACCGCCGGAACCGGACTGGCTGCGCCGCCGGCCCGAGCCGGAACCGGCGCCGCCTCGGCCGCTGGCGCCGTCGCGGCCCGATGGCGTCGAGCCCCCGGTCCGCTCGCCGCTGAGCGGCGACGATGCCGCCGCCCGCTTCCGCCGCGGCCGGCTGATTCACCGCCTGCTGGAAGTGCTGCCGCAGGTGGCGCGGGAAAGCCGCGCCAGGGCGGCCATCCGCTTCCTGACCGGAGCCGGGATCGAAAGCGCCGGAGATGCCCTGGTCCTGGCCACCGAAGTGACCGACATCCTGGACCATCCCCGTTTCGCGCCGCTGTTCGCCCCCGGCAGCCGGGCGGAAGTGCCCATCGTCGGTCTGGTCGGCAGCAACCGGGCCATCGCCGGGCGGGTCGACCGGCTGGTGGTCACCGAAACCGAGGTGCTGGTGGTCGATTACAAGACCAACCGCCGCCCCCCGGCATCGGGAGAGCCGATCCCCGAATTATATGTCCGGCAGATGGCGGCCTATCGGCTGGCCCTGGCCTGTCTGTATCCGGGACGGCACATCCGCTGCGCCCTGGTGTGGACGGACGGACCGCGACTGGTGGAAATCGATGCGGCGCTGATGGACGACGCCCTGAGCAGGGAGCAACCCGCCTAGAGCGGTACGCCTGAAACCGGAATCGGCCAGGGGATTCCCTAGCGCTACAAAACGTGATTCACTGAGCCAGAGGTGGATCATGGGCAAAGCATATTCAGCAGATCTTCGTGAGCGTATCG
>Ga0172373_10003621_pt1 | contig 22452 bp, 13 predicted proteins | sample Lak10m_2_FD_114546 | JGI IMG/M metagenome (GOLD analysis project Ga0172373, IMG submission 114546) | Freshwater microbial communities from Kabuno Bay, South-Kivu, Congo - kab_092012_10m | ecosystem: Environmental > Aquatic > Freshwater > Lake | place: Democratic Republic of the Congo...
CAGTAGCAATGCGGGCTAATACATCAATTTGTTCGGATAAGGTTTCGGCGGCCTTTGGCAATAGGGTGTGTATTCGGGAGGGGTCTTGTTGAAAAGCATAGACGAGGTATTGTATGCTGAGCTTCATAGGGGTCAGGGGGTTTTTGATTTCATGGGCTACCTGTTTCGCCATTTCGCGCCACGCTTTTTCCCGCTCGCTTTGCCGCAGTTGTTCCGTACTTTCTTCAATGAGTACCAATGCTTCATTATACGCGGTGACCAGCTCGCCTATTTCGTCTTCCCGTGTTTTCCAAAAAAGGGGTTTGGTATCCCCCATTTGGAAATTGCGTAAATGGCGACTGATTTCTGATAGCGGCTCCGAAAGCTGATTGGCAAACAACATGGCAACACCGCCAGAGATGAGCAGAAGAAAAACGGATACCATAAGCATTGCGCTGATAAAACTCCGTAGGCCATCCGATAAAAGGGCTGGGGTAGTGGAGAATGGGATGCTCAAAATAATACCCGATTTTTCTGCTTCTTTTTTTATCGGGAGATAGAGTACCTGAATGGGCTGATGTTGTATTCGCTCATGACGTATGAGCGGGGTGGCTGCCGCAGTTGCCAGCGAACGTATAATTGGGGGGCTGAGCACTGTCTGGCGCCACGTATTATGGAATACCTTGCGCGCTGAGCTGCCAATCAGGGCGCCCCCTGGGGTGTACACATCGAGGTCAAACCCGATTTGGGTAGCTTGGGAGCGTAAGAGGCTATCTACCTTATCCGCGGAAAAAGTATGGACTGGTTCGGATTCCAGCCGCTTTGCCACTTGGATTCCCTGCTGGAAAATCTTACTCCTTATTTCTTGTCCCGCATACATCCGGAAGAAAGGAATAGCGATGAGGGTGAAAAAAACCAAGGAGCCCAACACTACGCCAAACACCAGTCGCTGTAAGCGGTTTCTAAACTGATTACCCCAGTGAAAGGGGAGTGGAATATCCGCTGGAATCCACCGGCGGAACACGCGTACCCACGCGATGAAAGCACTTACTATAAATAATACCAAAAACTGAATCGCAAAATAGGGTAGCACCTGGTGGTAGCCCGCCGCGGGATAATCCACCAGAATGGCTTCCTGTCGGTTATTCTCTGCGTAGGCGACCACCGACCCATTGTAAAGTCCGGTCAATCCTTCCCGCATGGACGAAGGAACGTTCCATCGGTGCACCTTGGCAGCATGTCGTAAGGCGTCAACCCGCGACGGCCATTCATCGGAATTCAAAAAGCCAAGGGCGGTCGCCGCTCCGGTGGAATCGCGAAAAAGAATGCGCTGGCTGGGATGTATCCTGGTGCCAGGTGATAATACCTGTAAATAGACCCGGTTGCCGGGGTTTTCATCTGCCGGTAAACCGTCCCGCAGTAGCTCGGCCGCGTATTTAAATAGTCTATTCTGCTCTCTTTCCAAGGTGTATTTTTGGAAAAAAACGGTGCTAAGGGCAGCGTAAAAGAGCGTCCAAATAATAGCCCAGGTCAGACTGTTATTGCGATAGTCCAAAAATAAATCCAGAAGCAGTAAATAGGTAAACCCGAGTAAAACCAGCACCTGGGGTTGTACCGCACTCAACGTGGAGACGCCTGGAATAAGCGCCGTCAAGCTGCTGCCCAGATATAGGATTACGCGGTAATTGCTATTGGAATACGCTCGCCTGAAAAAATACAGCCCGCGCACAGACAGTAGGTAAAGCAATATACAGCCTATTGTAGTAGCCAACAGTAGCGTCCAGGCAGCTGCTTGTGGCCGAAGCAGCGCTTGTATCCCAAGGTCAGATGGGCTTTCCAGAATGGCCTGCCGAAGTATTACCAGCATACCGGTACCTGCGGCTAGTACTGCAGCGGGCAGTAGCGCACGTATAATGGTTGGTATGGAATGCCGATACGTATTCATATTTGCAAATATAATAATACGTGTAAAGGGGCAGCAGGGTTTTGCAATCTGTGGCTGTTTTTTAACTTTGTGCCACCGCAGGCTACCCTGTCGCGGGTTCCCCAACGGGAATATGAGGAAAGTCCGGACAACGCAGCGCGCCGCACCATCTAACGGATGGGGCTTGGCTCAGTGCCAGGTACAGAAAGTGTCACAGAAACTAGACTTCCTGTCTTTGGCAGGTAAAGGTGAAAACGTGCGGTAAGAGCGCACGCCGTTTGGCAGTAATGTCAGAGGGGGATAAACCTTGCGGGTTGAAATGCCATGTACACCTCAATTCAAAACGAGCAGGGTTGCGTGCCCTGTATCCCTAGTGGATGTTGAGGGGGGTAGGCAGATAGATCCTGGCCGTGAGGCTAGGGCTAGATAAATGACAGGGCGCTTCTGGCAACAGAAGCCGACAGAATCCGGCTTATCGGCCTGTGGTAAAGAGTTATCCTGCTCAGGTTGGATAACTCTTTTTATTGTCATCTGGTACCTGACGGAGGCTTGTCGCGCGGCCGTCGGTTTAGTATCCATATACAAAAAGGAGGCTTCGCCCGGGCGAAGCCTCCTTTTTGTATATAACACATCGAGAGAGTAAGCTACGCGCTTATTGCGCGTTGTACTGTGCAAAATCGAATAAGAGCGAGAAACGAAGGGTGTTATCCAGCGGATTCCGCTGATTGGTGGTAGGTACGAGGTAAGAAAAATTTAATCCAAAGATATTGTATTTCAGACCCAATCCAACGGAGAAGAACTTTCGGTTTCCCTTTTGACGGTTTTCATTGAAATAACCGGCACGCACGGCAAACTGCTCGCTATACCAGTATTCGGCTCCCACAGAAAACATAAGCTCGCGCAGTTCTTCGTTGAATCCCTCCGGGGCATCACTCCAAGAGGAGAGGATAGCACTAATCGGAGAAATATCCTTGTAATCTGGGTTGCCATCGCCGTTGGCATCGCAGTCGAGACCTTGGCAGGGGGTTGGTACCAGCAGCTTGTTGATATCTGAGGTGAAGGTTATTTTATTGTAATCATCCAGATTGAGTGACCAAGCAGCGCCCAGCCCAAAGTTGGCAGGCAGAAAATCGCGGAAGCGGTTGTTGGTATAAGTAATTTTTGAGCCAACATTCGTCATCGCCATGCCGATGGTCAATTCGGAATCGGTGGTACCTAAATCGATAGGGGTATGATAAGTAAGGGAAAAATCGGCGGCACCTGCTATACCTGGTTCGATGGTTTCACCATTGACGATTTGCCCGGCAGCGAGGTTGGAGTAGATGTATTTGGCAGTAACCGCAGCGGAAAAATTGTCGGCGAGCTTGCGGGAGTAGGCTACACTAAACTCATACTCTCTGGGTCGACCCGTGTTGAGCGGCTGTCCGTTGGGGTCCGTAAACTGGATACTGCCCAGCGAAAAGTAACGTAGGCCAACACCAATTGCCTGATTCGGATCCAATTTGTAAAATCCGGTCAGATATGCGAGATAGACATCGCTGAGGCCCAGTGCCCGCAGCCACGGGGTGTAGGTAGCAGACACGCCGGTCTGGTCGGAAGCAAAAGCCAACTTAGATGCGTTGAAATGCATGGCATTCGCATCGGTGGAGATGGCAATTCCGGCATCGCCCATTGCACCGGAACGAGCATCCGCTACGATACGGAGAAATGGAACTGCCGTAACAACGGTATTCGTACAGGGGGTGCCATCCAGGTTGTAGTATTTCCCATCTTTTCCCAGTGTGCACTGTGCCTGCGCCGAAATTGCGGTGGTAAGCGCAACCAGGCTGAGCACGGTCTGGAGTAATCCTTTCTTCATTCGACTGAGTCTTAAATTATTAATTATCTACAAATATAATCAGGCAAACAAAGTATCTGCTTAAAACTTACAGTACACTTTTTGTGCCAACTTGTTCTTTTACGAAAAAAATCAATCCTTATTTTAAGATGACCAATTTTTCAAAGCCACTCTCCCCCTGCGACGGTTGGTTTCCAGCTTGTGTTGTGCGCACCTTTACCTTATAGATATACACCCCTCTGGCAAGCTGGTCGCCAAAATCATCTGTACCGTTCCATGGGATGCAGTTGTCCTGGCGGATAGCTCCATCCGAGTAGATGAGCTGGTTTATCGTTTTGACTAGCTTACCCGAAACGGTGAATATCTGAATCAGGACATCGAGTTCCTGATTGGCATAGTTATGGTCAAACTGAAAACAGGTATGGTCGGTGAATGGGTTGGGATAATTTAGCACATGGCTGAGTGCTACGCCGGCATCGCTGGCAACGAAAAACTCAGTGTATCCTTCCGAAGAATTATTGGAAATATCCCATGCTTTTACTCGAATCCGATGCAGTCCATCGGCGATATCTTTTAACGGATAGCGCACTTCTCCTTGTTGGAAATTATCGAGTCCGGCAGTGAAAAAATCATTGAGCACAATCGTATGTTGGGTATTCTCATCCAGGATTGCCTCCAGGTCATGCCCAATACTATTGCCGACTACATTAATCCCGTTATCATCGTTGAGGAGTACGAGGAGCAGCGGATTCGGTTCGGTTGTCCCTCCAGATACGAAGTCGGTGTTGTTCATATATACCGCTACTTCTGGGCCGGTCTGATCGGCCAAGGTATCCAGGCTGTTGCCTCCAATGACAATTTGGTCGTAGTAGCCGGCGGCGCTCTCCCGATTCGATTCGTTGGATGCGTAGTAGCTGATTTTTCCGGGACCAAAAGCATAGTTAATGTCCTTTGGGACTAGAAAAGTAAACGAAAACCGCCCCCCTTTAATCGTTGACCTCCCTCGAAAGAGGGTGTTTTTTTGTACCTGATAGGGGTAAGGATAGCTTCCTGGATCCTGTCCAAGTGTGTTCGTCTCTACGGTTTTGTCAAAAACCGTAGGATAAAGTATGCCTTCAAACTGGTTGAGTGGGTTGTTTTGTAAGTCCACTATTTGGCCGTGGATGGTCACTTTTTGCAGTGCCCGGAGTGTGTCCATGGTCATACTGGTGACGGTGTGGGTGTCCAAGGCGGTGGTGCGCACCCGGAATCTGGGTATGGCGAGGTGTTGCGCGGGGTCGCCAATCAGGCAGAATTTCCTTGAATTGGTCGTGATTCCGCTGAATGAAGACGCATTTTTAGCGTGCTGCAGCGCCTCTCCGAGGGCAGGAAACGCATTGTCCTCCACGGAGAATAAAGCATCCAGCGATTTTTCGGTAATGACGGCATTTTGATTGGCATACACGGCGCGGGTGGTAGTAAGCAAGGCCATGGCTCCGCCCGCGGTATTCAAAAATGCCTCTTCTCCGGCGGAAGTAAAGGTAGGATCATCATAATTTGTAAATGAACAGGTGGCTGTCAAAAATAATGCCTGCCGGTCTATGTTTTTCCAGGCCTGAATGTCGGATATATTCAAAATGCGTTCCTGCGCCCAGCCACTAGGGCCTCCATGCCCCAGGTACGTAACAATGAGCGCCCCCTTATAAATAGACTCATTGATAGCGTCGGTGACGCCCGGTACCCGGTTTCCACCACTGGTAGCTACTTGAGGAAACGCATCCAGGAATACTTTGTCCATATTCAGGGAAGGAACCGTAGCACTTATATGGTCAGCTATTCGGTTGGCAGCATCCGTATGCTGCATACCATCCTCATCGTCGGCGACAAACAGCATCCGGTTTTGCCAATCGGACAAGGTGCCTGGTGCCGTATCGTAATGGATTATTTTAGCGATGGCAGCACGTGCTTCTTCAATGGAGTTGACGGGAATGCGGCCGAGGCCTATCTGAAGGCTCCCGATGAGGGGGTCCGTTCCGATTGTGGGTTCTAGTAGCCCGTAATAATCATCGGCAGGGAAAGCAAACAGCGGGTTGAAAGAGTCACTTTGGTAAGTAGGAAGCCAGTCGTTGCCAAATCCGTATATATCTCGGGAATCGAACGACCCATCCCCCAGGAGGAGGAGGAATCGAAATCCCGGATCGCGCAAATAGAGCATACGCGCAAAATTGCGGATGGCGGCCGGGTCTTTTTTTCCACCGGAGAACTCATTATATACTTGCTCGACCTCTACGACTGCTGTAACCAGGCCGTCGTGTTGTTGTCGGTGGGCTGCTAGCACGGCTGCTTCTGCCCGAAAGACGGCAGGGCACAGGATGACCATGTCGGCACGGGACAGTGCGTGCCAATTCTGGTTGTTTATTTTTCCAATCGCTTTAGGCTGGAGCGTTATCCGGGATGTATTGAAAGCGATAAATTGGCGCAGGGTGGTGGTGGAAACACCAAATTGCAAGGTAGTGCCGTTGCGGGTGAGCTGCTGATTCAGCGGCTGGAGGGGATTGCTTATATCCCACACCTGGGTTTCTCCACTTGTGTTGCTCAGTTCGAACGTGGTGGACGGATAGGCCAAAGATTGTACGTTGCGGAAAGCGAGTTGCTCTCCGGTAAAGACCAGTTGTCGTTTTGCCTGAAGCTCGATGAAATCGACCCAGCCTTCACTGCCATCATTGGCTCCTCCCGGTGGCAGGTACTGAATAACCGCTTCTACATTTTCGGCTCCCAGCTTAATGGTTCCATCCAGTACGGCGTTTTTGGCATAATCCCGGGTGTTGTCGAGTTCCCCTTCCAGTTCGGCCACGCGATCGGCATAGCCGGAGTACACCGTACTTCCGTTGAGGGTGAGGGCGAAGCGGGAAGATTGTATGGCACGTAGTGCCATTTCGGCCCGCACCATAACTGGGGCTTCTGTCACCAGGTTGGGAAATTTAAAAAACTTGTCGTACGTGTATTGTCGTACATTTTTTATTTGATCGCCAAACCAGCGTTTGCCGGAACCTTTTGCTTTCACCCATTCGTGGAGCAGGTTGCGCTTATCTTCTTCCAGCCGGGCATAATCATCGAAATCGCGGGCGGTATAGGCTGTAGTGGAAATGGAGCTTTGTTCTGGTAAGCGCTTGCCGGTAGTACCTACCTTAAGGAAGTAATAATTGGCCGTGGAATATATGTTTTTACGCATACTAAACCGACCTGTTTCTGGCCGGAACGCCCAGGAATCCGGGCCTTGCCCGTAGAAGAGGATGAAATCACCGGAATCAAACTTCCCGTCGGCTTCTCCGCTGAGCTGAATGGGAATCTCAACCAAGTCATCTGGTTTGCTCGCACCCACTAGCTCCGGAAGCATACCGTTGGTATTGCCCCAGAGGCTAATCAGTCGGGGGTCTGTTTTGTCAATATCCAGCTTTAATTCATTTTTCAAAAAATCATAGGTAATCTTATGCATACCGTCCTGGGTGACAGCAATCTTATAGAAGGTACCGTCCTTCAGCACCGACTGGCTGGCAAACTCATCCGTTCGCAGGCTGGTCTCCGAACCGGATGTCCACCAAAGGGAAATGGAATAGAAGCGAACCCGTACAGGCTTTCCCCGCTCCAAAAAAAAAGGACTGAAAAGGACTTTACCTACAAAAGCCTGCCGTTGTTTTTCCACCAGGGTTTGAAAATCGGGAAGATTCTCCGGCAGCACCAAATCAGGGGGTAGGGGCGTAGTGATGGGTTCTGTGAGCAATTGATTGACTTGTACCCGCAGCTGTCCGGGGCCTTGTAATGGCACCGATGCCAATACATAGGGAAGGAATGGGGTACGGTCATCATGAAGGGCACCATCAAAAGAATACCAGGTCTGAATCCGGTTGTCGAGTTGGATGTGTTGCGGGGTTTTATGCCAGCGCAACGTATCGGAAAGGACGGTTTGCGCGGAGGAAATTCCGGGTATGAGAAAAAGGAAGGAAGCAGCGGCCAACAAAAAATCTTTCATAGTATGCTGACGTTTGGAATGATATCAAGTTAAAGGTTTATGGATGAGCGCTATATAAAGGCATACAAAGTATAAAAACCAAAAAGAAGTGGGTTGTTCAGGGGGGGCAGGATAGTTTATGGCGAATCCTTCGGTGCTTGGTATGCTATTTGTTCGTGTGGTAAAGCGGCAATTAAAGGATTAGAACTTGGGGGTTTGGGGGATTATTGTATTTTTAATCAGCAAGACGGAATCGGGTAAAAATAAGAGGTCTTTTGCAAAAAGACTGAAAATTTGGGGCGCAACCGATAGAAATGCCCGGTAAATATATCCTGAACAAGCAACAAAGCAACAAGGTAAGTATGCGTACATCTCGGTGGGTGTTGTTTTCTTTTTTTAGCGTGGTGCTTTGCTATGTCCAGGCACAAGATCCCGTATTCAGCCAGTTTTATGCATCTCCGTTGCAGCTTAATCCGGCGATGGCCGGGGTGAGTACAGCTCCCAGGATAGTACTCAACTACCGGAATCAGTGGCCGGAATGGCCCAATGCGTACCGGACGTATGCACTCAGTTACGAGCAGCCACTAGCGGAGATGAATAGCGGCTTTGGCCTATCGATGCTGGCAGATGACGCCGGCAACGGCATATACCAAACCTTGGCTGTGCATTTGGTATATAGCTATTTCCTTCGACTTTCCGATGATTATTCGGTGAAATTTGGTCTAGAGGGCGGTGGCCTCCAAAGCAGAGTGGACTGGAGTAAGCTGGTCTTCGGCGACCAGTTGAATCCTATAAGCGGCCCTACATTACCCGATGGGAGTACGCTGCCCTCAGAGGAAAAACAGCCAACGGGCCTGCAAAAAACGGTATTTGACCTCGGTATGGGGATGGTATTGCACAGTAGGGCTGTCTATGCCGGATTCGCCCTTCGGCATCTAAACCGCCCCGACGAATCCCTGCTGGCAACCAGTGATAACCTTCTTATAGGACGACCTATGCGCTTTACAGCCCATGCCGGATGGAATATTGGCTATGCAAAGGGAGATCATCTTCGCTATCCTGCCGTCGTTTCTCCTAACATCCAACTGGTACGGCAGGCCGATTTCACCCAAGTCAATATGGGCGCTTTCCTGGGGTATGACTTGTTTTTTGGCGGATTGTGGTACCGACACAGCAACGCCAATCCCGACGCCTTCATCGCCTTGCTCGGCGTACGGCAAGGCGCTATGCGCTTTGGATACAGCTACGATGCGACTTTATCTTCCCTCGGAATCGCGCGAACCGGGGGTACCCATGAAATATCGCTTTCCTTTAGCCTGGAAGATCGGCTGGCAAACCGAAACAGGAGAAAGTCAGCAAACATAAACGATTGCTTCCAAATCTTTCGTTGAGGTAAAAAGGGCATTGTGCCATGAAGCCCCCGCTGGGCGAACGTCCTACAGAAGCGGGAATATCGCTGTAATCCCACGACTGGAGTCATTTGCAATCAGGGAAGAACCTATTCCAAAATGAATGCTAAAACTTTCTTTTAATAATGGTTCAGTAGCATGATTTACTGCTCAACGTCAGGTGTTTTCCAACGTACTTCAACTAGTCGCACGGATAAAACCATAGAATGCGGACATATTAACCGATTAAAAAATACTATTTTCGCACGCGTTTCGTTTTGCCCAATAGAAAAGCCTGAAGGTAAGGTGGCAAAGAACCGGTTACTAAAGGAATTTTGGACATTTCTAATCAAAACAGTCAGACACGAATGAAAAAGCTTTTGAAGTTTGGCGCTTATTTAATTGTAGCGGCTGCGCTTTTAACTTCTTGCAAAAGCAAGGAAAGCTCTTCTACCACCGGTTGGATGTACAACGACCAAAAATGGGGTGGATTTGAGAAGGTGGATTATAGTGGTCAGATCACCGGCCCTAACCTGGTATTAATTGAAGGGGGTACGTTTACGATGGGACAGACCCAGGACGACGTGATGTCGGAATGGAATAATATTCCCCACCGCGTAACGGTCTCTTCTTTCTACATGGATGAAACAGAGATTTCCAACCTGGATTATCGGGAGTATGTTTACTGGCTGGATCGCGTCTTCGGCGAATCCTATCCGGAAGTGGTGCGCAACGCGTTGCCCGACACCCTCGTCTGGTTGGAAGAACTGGCCTATAACGATGCATTCGTGGAGACGTATTTCCGGCATCCTTCCTACAACGATTATCCGGTAGTCGGGGTGAGCTGGGTACAGGCAAACGAGTATTCCAAGTGGCGTACGGATCGCGTGAACGAAATGCTGCTCATCCAAAAAGGAATTCTCAATCCGAATGCAGAACAAAAGGATGGAGAAAATTTTGTTACCGACTCTTACCTGGCAGGGCAATACAATGTAGAAGCCCGGCGCAATCTAAAGGACATTCGCACAGGCGAAGAACGCAACGTGCGCTTCGAAGATGGTATTCTGCTTCCTGATTACCGCCTGCCCACAGAGGCCGAATGGGAATATGCCGCACTGGCTCTCCGCGGTAACCAATCTTCCGACCAAGATGAGCTCTATACCGATCGCCGCAACTATCCCTGGAACGGCAACTCGGTGCGCTACCAGGTGCGCGATAAAAGCCAAGGGGCTATCATGGCCAACTTCAAAAAAGGCAAAGGTGACTATATGGGTATTGCCGGCAAACTCAACGACAACGCGCATATTCCAGGAGAGGTTCGTTCCTACATGCCCAACGATTTCGGTCTGTACAACATGGCCGGTAACGTAAGCGAATGGGTAATGGATGTATTCCGTCCGATGACCGCTATTACGCTGCGCGACGTAGAAAACCAAGACCTCAATCCATACCGCGGCAATGGTTTCCAGCAAGTGGAGAAGGATTCGGATGGCAAGCCAGTTGAGAAAGACAGCCTGGGTCGCCTGAGATACCGATCGCTCACCGCCGAGGACCTGGACAAACGCAGCAATATTCGGGTGGGTGATCCCCGCAACTATCGCGACGGCGACGAATATTCAGGAGCCAGCTACGACCCGGAACACTCGCTTATCAGCGATGAAGTGCGGGTGTACAAAGGGGGTTCCTGGGCCGACCGCGCCTACTGGCTTTCACCCGGTGCGCGTCGTTATAAAGACCAGAACGAAGGCGACAGAGCCATCGGTTTCCGCTGTGCTATGACTCGATTGGGTAGTCCTACCTCCAATGATAAGCCAAGTGGCAATATGTTCAATGTAAAAACGAAACGCGTCGATCGCCGATTTAACTAAGCGGCGTCAAAACGCAAATCAATATAAAAGCGGATTCTCTTAGTGTAGGGAATCCGCTTTTTTTATGGAGAAAAGCTGCTGCCGGATGCTAGTTTCAGCGTAAATTTCGGCTAAATGGAAAAGGGCTGTCATTTGGATGAGTATGCCCGTGCGGATAACCTGACGGTCTGTTGAACAGCGTTCGTCGATGAGTAGCTAGGCGCTTTTTTACCGGCCCGATAGTGATAAAGGAGGATAGGGATACAGGTACAGGAATGACCTATAGCTAATATCAAAAAACAATGTAGCACACAAGATTGAATATGGAAATAAATGAGCTTTACGAGTTGTTTCAGCAGTCTGGGAAAATAAGCACAGATTCCCGGAGTATTGAGTCGGGCAGCCTGTTCTTTGCACTGCGGGGAGATCGGTTTGATGGCAACAGGTATGCCGGAGCGGCGCTTGACCAGGGCGCAGCTTATGCTATTGTAGATAATGCAGAGGTGGTAGAAGCAGGAAAAAATTTCATTCTGGTAGAGGATGTGTTGCTCACTTTACAGCAACTCGCTCGTTTTCACCGCCGCAAATTTCATATTCCGGTTATTGCTATTACGGGAAGCAACGGAAAAACCACTACCAAGGAGCTGGTGAGCGCGGTACTGGCTACCCATTATCCCACCCATTTCACCCGGGGAAACCTAAATAACCATATCGGGGTCGCCTTGACGTTACTCGCTATGTCGGATCAAACGGAGGTGGCGGTGATTGAGATGGGAGCCAACGCCCAAGGAGAAATCGCTGCCCTTTGTCAGATTGCCGAGCCTACCCACGGGGTGATTACCAATATCGGCAAAGCGCACTTGGAGGGGTTTGGAGGACTGGAGGGCGTGAAACGCGGTAAATCCGAGCTGTATCGCTACCTTGAAACGCATAGGGGAACGGTATTTGTAAATATGGATGAGCCTTTTCTGGAAGACCTTTCACAGGGGATTTCCAAACGTATATTATATAAGGTAGCCTCTGAAATACAGGCGGAGGCGTATCCTATTTCTGTAAAACTGAGCCAGGCCGCTCCTTTTTTGGAGGTCGTTGTCCTCGATGAATTGGGGCAGGAGGTGCGCATTAAAAGCCATTTGATTGGACATTACAACCTCAACAACCTCCTTACGGCTATTGCATTGGGCAAGTACTTCAAGGTACCTGTTCAGCGAATTAAAACGGCGATTGAGGCGTATATTCCCCGTATGAATCGCTCGCAGGTCATGCAGCAGGGCAGCAACACCTTTATACTGGATGCTTACAACGCCAACCCCACCAGCATGGAAGCAGCACTAAGAAATTTTGCGGCGCTGGCAGCTCAACCTAAGGTGGCGTTATTGGGGGCTATGTTCGAGCTGGGCGTTGAATCAGCGGTGGAACACACGCGGATTGCGAAGCTCGCCGCTCAACTGGGTTTCGAGCAGGTGGTACTGATTGGCAGCGGATTTGCCTCGGTAGCAGAGGCAGAGGGGCTGCTTTTTTTTGAGGATGTTGCCGCGCTACGGGACTGGTTTTGGAGCCAATCCTGGGAGGACACCCATTTTCTGCTCAAGGGGTCGAGAGGTATGCAGCTCGAAAAACTCTTCGAAGGACGAGGTAAGTCCTGAGTAGCTGTTGACTGTTTAGAAGAAACGCTTGAATGCACTCAAAAGCCGTTCGGGTAGCTCGTCCTGGCATGCCATTTTGTAATCGGCATAAGAACAGGGAATCAAATGATGGCGTTGGGGGTTGTCGGAAGTGCCGGCAGGAGCTTGAATCCACCATCTGCCGGTTTTCTGGCTTTTCCAAAAAGTGAGGGGATAATCGGCCTGCTTTAGCTCGACAATATATTCAACCAGGCCATCGAAAGACGCGGGGAAATCTCCTTTGCGGTGGTAGAACCCATCGAAAAAATACCATACCATCTGAGCTACCGCCTGAGAGGTCGCATTCCGGTGGTCGTATTCGTGTCGAAATCCGAAAAGGCCAAAAGCTTTTAGCTTATCGCTCATGCCGGCGTACCTACAAATCTGGCAGGAGTCTTCAACCGTCAGTCCGCTGGGGGAGGGGTTTACTTGTCCGGGTGCTTCCGCCTGTTTCAACGCGTTAATATGTACCAGCTGTAAATCCCCATCTCGTATAAAGGGTTCGATTTCGGGCAGATTGGCTTTTACCATGCCCAAGCGAAGTAAGTCGGCATTCATATTTTCCAGCATACGCACGGTCTCCGGGGAAGTATAATGGGTCTGATATCCCAGGAGGCTTAGGTGAAACAATCCCGACTCCTTAGAGGAAAGCAGTGCCTGAAAGGCCTCATTGCGCTCTTGGGTACTATGCTGCTGGAATGGTATTTCGGCATCCACTAAGACCAGATTGAGTTGCCCTACTATCCCGGCAAGGGCTTTATATAATGACAGCCCAAAATAGAGGTCGTTTCCAATGACCAACGGCAGTATTCTATTTTGAATCAGCTCGGAAAGTACGGGAATGAGAAAGGACAAGTTGTCGTTTCGGATATTTCCCAGGTCGGCTATTTTGAGGCCTTCAAAAGGGAAACCGAGGGTAAACAACTGGCTTCGAACGGCATCGGCATCCGAGGCTCCCACCCCAACAATGGCCAGCCGTACGCCTTTCAGGGATGGAAATTCATCGCCGGCATGGACGCGGATACGCGCGCCTAATTGCCAGGCGTCTAATGGTGCACGTACAATTTGGTGCATGGCGATGGGGGCAAACCAGTTTTCGAGCATGGTTGGTAGTGGTTGTAAAGGCAATATACACGGGGAGATTATTCATCAAATGGTATTCTTACCCGCCGGGTACGCCCAAAAATACCATAATTTATGTAGCGAATAGGGTGAATAATGGGATTAATCCGTCCGCACAGGTACTACATACTTTGCCAAACATTATTTTTACCGTATATTTGATAAAGAATGTATTCCTCTTGCATCACGCATAAATCCAACGGTATCCGTACTATCCCATAAACCATTATTAAAAAACTACATTATGACAAAACGATTTATCCTGCTTCTTTTTGTTGGGCTATCCACCGCCTTCACCGGCCTTTTTGCCCAGGATGGAGCACCTGAAAAGGATAAGGCCAATGGCGCTGGTCAAGCCATGGGGATTAAAGCCACTCCGCGCAATATGTTTGAAATGGGTCTGAATGCAGGATTCACCTACATGGGCGGCGATGTACAGGCATTGCCCTCGTATGGGGTCGGCCTGCACCTCCGCAAGGCAATGGATTATGTCTTTTCGCTTCGGGGTGATTTTCTGTACGCAGAAATCAAAGGCGCAGACGAACCCACGGTTTCCATTCGGGAATTCACCACCAACTGGATGTCCGGTAGCCTTCTCGGCGTCATATCCCTAAATAGCCTGAACTGGAATAAACCGATTCGCTCTACCAATCTATATGTGATGGCCGGAGCGGGCGGAAACCGCTTCACGGCCGGATATACCTCCGAAACGATTCGCAAAGATACCCTGGAAAGTGCCTTTGCCCCCCACGCCGTATTGGGTGGTGGAATTTCTTTCCGGGTCGGAAAAAGTATCAATATTGGCCTGGAGGAGCAAGCTTATGTGGTCTTTGGCGCCAATGGAGACCGCGTGGATGGTATCAACCTGGATAAAGGAACCAATATAAAATCTTCTTTCCGCGATATTCTCACGTTCACCAATCTGTCCATCAACTTCAATCTGGGCAATGCCGCCACCCGCAGCGAACCCCTGTACTGGATCAACCCACTGGAAAATGTGATGAACGACGTCGAGGATATCAAAAAGCGCGTCAGCGAAAACCTCGCGGATGCCGATCAGGATGGGGTGCTCGATGCACTGGATCAAGAGCTGAACACGCCAGCAGGTGCCATCGTGGATACGAAAGGCCGTACACTCGATTCCGACCGGGATGGCGTTCCGGATTATAAGGATCGCGAACCTTTCTATACGCCCGCCGATGGGGAAATGGTCGATGACGACGGTGTAGTTACCAACCCTAAATCCCGTGGGGGCGGTGTGACAGAAGACCGCGTGCGCGAATTGATTGACCAGGCTCTCCAGCAAAATGGGGTGCTCAATGACAACCGCAACTCGACAGCAGAGTGGTTTCTGCCAATGATACACTTCGGTACGGATAATGCGGCTATTAAGTATTCCGACTACGGCAACCTCGCCAGTGTGGCTCGTACGCTACGCTCTGATATGAATCTTAGCCTGGTAGTCACCGGCTATGCAGATGCCACCGGAAAGGAATCTTACAACAACCAACTTTCCTACAATCGGGCACTGGCGGTCGTAGAGCATTTGGTGAAAATCCATAATATCGATCGGAGTCGCCTCCTTATCCAATGGAAAGGTTCTAATGAGAGCTTGGTTCCTGTAACCGCCAGTTTCATGAATCGCCGGGTCGAATTTCGCGTCGCTGTTGCCGGCGATACCGAAATGAATCCTCCTGGTAATAGCTCCGGAGGATATTAGTAAGGGTACCACCCGCATAGCTACATCAAAGAGAAACTGTACGAAAAGGGGCTATCCCGCAAGTATTTTGGTAGTGATTGCCACTAAAGTACTTGCGGGATAGCCCCTATATTTTTCTGTAAAGGCGCATGGACTATGCCAGCAGCCTGATATTCAGAAAGGGTATCGAACATCTAATTTCACGATGCGAAAAAGGATGAAGGATGTTCGATACCTTTTTTAATTAATACCCTGGGTTTTGTGCTATGGTAGTTCCTGCGGTCTGCACTTCCCGTTGTGGGATAGGCCAGCGGCTGCGGAAATCCTCCGTCAGGCCGGTCGCATTCCATTTGCCGATACGGCGTAGGTCAAACCAGCGGTGGCCCTCGTGGGCTAGCTCTACACGGCGTTCCTGTATAACAGCATCTACGATGGCGTTCGCATTGTCGAGGGCTACCTCAGCAATGCCAGCTCGTTTGCGGACCACGTTGAGGTCTGCCACTGCACCGGATACGTTGTTTTGACGGGCACGTGCCTCTGCGCGAATCAGGTACATCTCCGCCAGGCGCAGCAGGATGACGTTGTCGGTTCCGTTGACGCGGGTGTATTTGAGTGTTTTGTTGGCTGGCGCGGTAGTGACGTTTACTGCGAGGCGTACGTCACCAGGTTCGTGCGCAGACTTAAGGGACGCTGTAGAGGTAAACTCATTTCGGCCACCGGAGGAAGTCGGCAGATACCAGAATGCAATCGAGTTGGTATTGTTGATGTCGAACTGTAGTTCCCAGATAGCTTCTGATGAGTTCTGTGAAAGCCAGATATTGGGATACGTCTGTGTAGTCATCATGGTGTATTTTCCGCTGGCAATCACCTCAGAAGCTGCTGCTTCTGCTTGTGCCCACTCGTTGCGGTACAGGTGCATTCTGGCTTTCAGCCCAAGCGCCACGTTTTTATTGGCTCTTCCATTGCCATTGGATGCACTCAGATTTGCTACTGCGAAGTCCATATCACTCATGATTTGCGTCCAGACCTCTGCTTCGGTGGAACGTGCTTTAGGCGCTGCATCATCGGCAGATAGGGTAGGTGCCGTGAAAATGGGAACACCCAGCCCACCACTCTGGTTAAACCCAGCCGGAGATCCACCAAAGAGGATGAGCAGGTTGAAATAATGGTATGCGCGCAACAGGCGGGCTTCACCTACGGTATTCGCTGCGTTGAAAGAGGCATCTTGAATGCCCGGAGCGGAAGCGATTACGTTATTGGCGCGGTTGATAGCTACATACAAGGTATTCCATGTTCCTTGGATATTGGAGTTATCCGCCAGGATTTGTCGGTTAAACACCTGCGCATAGGTTGGGAAGGTTCCCGTATGGCTTAGGATATCGGAATAGAGGTCAGGCAGCACCTGCATTTGAAGTCCGTAGTAGTTGCTGTTCTGAACAGCGTTGTAAGCGCCGAGGAGGGCAGCCTCAATATCCGATTTGGTTTTAAATCCGGTCGAGGCATCGAGCGCGGTGTAGGGCTCGAGTTCCAGGTTGCTTTCACAGGCAGGGAAAAAGCTGACTATGAGTGCGACTGCCAGAATTTTTATTAATGGTTTCATGCATTCAAGATTAATAAGTGGATAAAATTGAAATAGGGCTGAAAGAGGGGCATTATGTCCCTGTGGTTTGGCCCTTTTCATCAGAATCCGAGATTTATTCCGAACAGCACCGTACGTGGCTGCGGGAAGGTGAGGAAGTCGGTTCCTGCAGAAGTATTCGTTTCACCAAACGTACTAACCTCGGGGTCAAACCCGGAATAGTTGGTGAAAGTGAGTAGGTTCTGCCCTGTTACATAGACCCGTGCATTGGTGAGTCCTGCTTTTTTCACGATTCCTTTTGGAATGTTGTATCCAAGGCTGATGTTTTTGAGGCGCACATACGATGCATCTTCCAGGAATCGGTCGGATACTCGGCGGTTGTTGTTGGGGTCGCCAAAAACAGCGCGGGGTATATCGGTGTCAGTGTTCGTGGTCGTCCAGCGGTCTCTGACAGTGGCTGCTTGTCCGAACACACTGTTCATGCCCTCTGAGAAAGCCCGGGTATTGTTAAATACATAATTGCCGATGCTGAACTGGAAGAAGAAAGACAAGTCAAATCCATACGCCTGGATGTTGTTGATTACGCCGCCATAGAAATCGGGGTTAGCATCACCCAGTATTTTCTGGTCATCGGACGTAATACGGCCATCGTTGTTGATATCCTCAAACATAATATCGCCGGGGCGAGTAAGCGTGGATTGGTACACTGCTGAGGCACTGCCGGTAAGTTCTCTTGCTTTTTGGTTGAGGGCATCGATTTCTGATTGTGCCTGGAAGATTTTCACCACTTTATACCCGCGGAAAGCGCCCAGTGCCTGGCCTTCTTCTACCCAACTGGCAAATCCAGCAGCAAACGGGGTGCCCGCCAGCTTGAGGATTTTGTTTTTAAAGAAGGAGATATTGGCTGTTGTCGTCCAGGTAACTTTGCTGCTGGCGATGTTGGTAGTGGTAAGGGAGATATCGATTCCTTTGTTTTGGATAGAACCGATGTTCTCCTGAATGCCTGTAAAGCCGGAGGCGCCAACCAATGGGCGGCTGAGCAGCAGTTCGTTGGTCGTTCCCTGATAGGCATCGATATTGAGAGACAGTTTGTCGTCGAACAATCCGATTTCGAGTCCCAAGTCGATGTCTTCGCGCTCTTCCCAGGTCAGGTTAGGATTTCCAAGCTGAGACGGTGCCAGACCAGCCCGCTGGAGGTAGTTGGTGCCTGGTTCGATCAATGCGCGGGAAGCGAAGTTGCCGATATCCTGGTTGCCACGCAGACCATAGCTCGCTTTCAGTTTGAGTTCAGATATTACCGTACTGTTTTTGAAGAAATCTTCAGAGATACGGTATGCGGCAGAAATCGCGGGGAATACGCCCCAGCGGTTGTTGGCGCCGAAGCGGGAAGAACCGTCTGCGCGAACGCTCGCGGAGAGGAAGTACTTGCTTTTGTAGTTGAAATTGAAGCGCGAGAAGTAGCTATTCAGGCCCCAGGCGGTTTTACTGGAGGTGACGTTTTTCTTGACAGATGCGGCGTTGAGTTCCCGAATAGTTTTACCGGGATAGTTTTCGCCTTGTCCGAAGAACGACTCGTAGGTGCTGGTCTGGAAGGAGTTTCCTACCAATGCATCGAAATTAAGCCCTCCGAAGGATTTGCGGTATGTGAAGTAGTTTTCGTTTACCAGGTTGAGGTCAGCCGACAAAGCCTGTTGGCCGGTACCGTTTACGCCAGCAGCCTGGATATGGGTAGCCGGGATGAAACGGTCGTCGCGTAGGCTTAGTTAATCGATGCTTACGGAGGAGCGGAACTTGAGGTCTTTCAGAATGCTCAGCTCACCGTAGATATTTGACAACAAGCGGTTGGTATAGACATCGTAGGATGGTTCGTAGGCATTGGCAACCGGGTTTTCGATGGATGCGTTGGCGTCTCTTCCGTACGTTCCATCCTGATTATAAACCGGGATATGCGAACCCAGCAAGAGGGCGGTACTGAGTACACCGTAAATGTTGTTGTCGTTCTGAATCCGGTTGTTGTGTGAACGGCTGAATCCGGTGCTCACGCCGAATTTGAAGTTATCGCTTACCAGGTTGTCGAGGTTCACGCGGAAGCTGTATCGGTCAAAGCCGGATCCGATGATGGTACCATCCTGGTTGAAATAGGAGCCGGAAACATAGAACTTAGTCCGTTCGTTCCCTCCGGAAAAGTTCAGGTCTGTTTGAGCAATAGGAGCGGTGCGGAATATTTCGTCAAACCAGTTGGTAGAAGGGTACGTGGACGGGTCGGCATCCAGGTTGCGAAGTCCGAGCTGGCCGGGCTTTACAGTGGCTCCATAGCGTTCCCGCACCATTTCCTGAAGCAGGGAAACATATTCCGGACCCGAGAGGGGATCTACTCTGCGCCAAACCTCCTGGTTACCGTAGTAAGAATTCAGGCTGACCTGTGTTTTTTGCTGTTTTCCCCGTTTGGTGGTAATGAGTACTACCCCGTTGCTTGCTCTGGAGCCGTAGATGGCTGCCGCTGCTGCGTCTTTGAGGATTTCGATGGATTCTATGTCAGAAGGGTTGAGGTCAGCCAATGCATTGAGCTGCTGGCCACCTACTCCAATCTGAGAATAGCTTCCTGTATTGACTGGGATACCATCTACTACGTACAGCGGCTGGTTGCCTGCAGAAATAGAGGATGGGCCGCGTACCCGAATAGAAACAGAAGAGCCTGGCGTTCCGGAAGAGGAGGTAACCTGTACGCCAGGAGCTTGACCCTGGAGCGCCTGATCCACCCCTGTTACTGGTAGGCGGGCAATTTGATCCGACGAAATTTTTGCCACCGACCCCGTAAGCTCTTTTCGGGATTGGGTGCCATATCCTACTACAACCACGTCCTCCAGTGCAATAGCTTCTGATTCGAGGACAATATCGTAGGAGTTGGCGGTGGTAACTGCTACTTACTTAGTGGCGTAGCCCGTGTAACTCACAATCAGGGTGGCTGTTCCCCCTTGAACCTGAACCTGGAAACCACCATCGAGATCCGTAACGGTTCCCGTGTTGGTTCCCTTGACGAGAATCGAGGCACCAATAAGAGGCTCTGATTTGTCGTCCTTCACCTTTCCCGTGATGGTTCGCTGAGCGAGCAGCGAAAAAGTACTAAATACCATCAGCGAAAGGACTAGTAAGCGTCTTTTCATTTGAATGAATTTAATGAATGAAAAAAATAAGTGTATTACGTATCCAGAACAGATACGTACAAATAAGTGTAGCCAAGAAGAGTGGTTTCGTTTTGAAATGAGCCTGCGGCAGACCCTGTCCGAAACGCGGTGTAGCAACATACTCCAAGAATTGGATTGTTTTATGAAAAAATAATCCGGAGAATTTTCCTTTGGGTGAACGGCTTTTAAACAAATCATTCATCAGAATGTTCGAAAATAGAAGAAAACTATCCGTTAGTCGATAAAAAAGACGCGTACATCTATGGGTTACTCCCAGGGAAACGAACGCCTGAAGGGGCGGTTCGGATGCGAAGTGCCAAACTACAAATAGGGAACAAATGTTATCTTTGCGTTTTATTTGACAGCACATTTCCCATAGCGCGCGGTAGGCGACGAGGGAAACTGATATGAAAAAAAATCAACCGATGGCTCTTATTTCCCGGCAGGCACAGGCCATGATTCCTACGCCATGGGGAAACTTCATGATGGTGGCGTATTCTCTGGATCAACGGGATTGGATGCCTCATCTGGCTCTGGTACATGAAAATTTTGACCCGGTTCAGCCGGTATTAACCCGTGTTCATTCAGAATGTATTACGGGTGATTTATTTGGTTCCAGGCGTTGTGACTGCGGGGAGCAGTTGCACCAGGCATTGGAGCTGACTGCCGCTGCCGGCGGGGTAGTATTATACCTGCGGCAGGAAGGTCGGGGAATTGGCATCATCAATAAGCTCAAGGCATACAATTTGCAGGATTTGGGTATGAATACGGTGGCCGCCAATATCCATTTGGGACTGGAAGTGGACGCTCGTCAGTACGATATCGCAGTGGAAATGCTGAAGGATCTGAAAGTCCGCCGTATCCAGCTTCTCACGAACAATCCGGATAAAATTGATGCATTCGAAAATTCTGAAATAGAAGTGGTGTCCCGGGTACCCCTGATTATACCCCCTAAAGCGGAGAACCGGGATTACTTGGAAACTAAGCGTAGGGAAATGGGGCATTTATATGATTTACTCTAAATACTTCTTATGAAGGCGGTACGGTTTGATTCCTTTGGTGATTCCAGTGTGCTCTATGTCGGCGATGATTCTATCCCTGTTCCTGCAGAAGGGGAATTGTTGGTACGGGTATATGCGGCCGCGCTAAACCGGGCGGATATCCTTCAGCGGGAGGGTAAGTATCCACCGCCCTTTGGAGAAAGCCCTATACTGGGTCTAGAGTTGGCTGGAGAAGTGGTGGACGCGGGTGCGGGGGTGTCGTCCTGGAAACCGGGTGATCGGGTATGTGGGCTGGTAGGGGGTGGCGCGTATGCCGAATACGCTATTTTGCGTGCCGACATGGCGCTGCCTATGTTGGATGATTGGACGTGGGAGCAGGCTGCTATTGTGCCTGAAGCTTTTCTCACTGCCTGGCAGTCGCTGAAGTGGATAGCGAATACCCAGCCGGGCGAGCAAGTACTGATTCATGCGGGTGCCAGCGGGGTAGGTACCGCAGCTATCCAATTAGCGCGGGCGTTGGGTGCTATTGCCTGGGTTACCGCCTCTTCCTCAAAACACGATTTTTGTCGTAGCCTAGGCGCTGCGGGTTGCATAGATTACCGCACCGAAGATTTTGCAGAGGTGTTGAATACCCTTGATTACCAGGGGGCGGATGTCATTATCGATTGTATTGGAGGCCCTTACCTGTCTAAAAATGTTGGTGCATTGCGCCTGGATGGGCGTATGGTCATATTGGCTATGATGGGAGGGGTGCAAGGCGAATTGGATTTTCGGCCTGTTTTATCTAAACGGCTACGGATACAGGGTTCTACCCTGCGCAACCGTACGACCGATTATAAGTCGGCGTTGACTGCCGATTTGTACCGTTTTGCATGGCCTCTTTTCCAGAACGGACAGCTACGCCCCGTACTGGATCGCTCTTTTTTGCTGGATCAGGTAGGGGAAGCACATCAGTATATGGAAGCAAACAGAAACCAGGGTAAGATAGCGCTACGCATTCCCTGATGGGTTCATTTCATGGCAAAACGCGTCAAAGACCTCCTGCCGCATGAAACCTTGACTAACTGCTAGTAAAGCCGCCTGCCGATAGGATTCGAACAGCTGAATGGCAGGTGTTTGGGAGCTTTCCAACAGGGGTTTAAGCCGTTTTCGCCTTCCAATATGTTTGACATCCCGAATGAGAATAGCCTGAATGCGACCGGGTAGCCTGGTCGATATTTCGTGGTATAAATAGGGATC
>Ga0172373_10003624_pt1 | contig 22434 bp, 27 predicted proteins | sample Lak10m_2_FD_114546 | JGI IMG/M metagenome (GOLD analysis project Ga0172373, IMG submission 114546) | Freshwater microbial communities from Kabuno Bay, South-Kivu, Congo - kab_092012_10m | ecosystem: Environmental > Aquatic > Freshwater > Lake | place: Democratic Republic of the Congo...
AGTCTATTAACTTCAATTCTTAGAAAGAAGAAGATTCTTACATGAGAAACGATGAAAAAATCTTAGCTGAGAAGCTGAACGGTTTAGAACCAATCGTTAAGCAAGAGATAAGATCTAAAACAGATATAGCTTTGATCACTAGTCTTAATTGGTACTCGCGCATGTCTGATGAAAAAGATACAGACAGATGGATTACGGAGTACATGAAAAAGAACGGATATGATAAGAAAGCTATTGCACATGTAATATCTTCTCCTTATAACGCACAAAAAAAAGCTGCGTCTTCTTTGTGTAGAATGTCTAACAATGGAACTCTTTTTACTGAAGAATTGATCAATATTGTTTCCAATAAAATTGAAGATATTATAAAATTAAATACCTATAAAGAGGTTGAACCTGCTCTTACGGAAAACGTAGTATCAATTCAAGATCGAATCAGAACCATTGCTGATCGACACATGGTAATTCTTGATGATATCATTGAGCTCTGGTATAGGGATCAGAAAAGCAAGATTGATTTTTCTTTGTACGATTACATTCAAAAAGAACAGCTCAATTCACAAGTCTGTAATCACCTTAAGGCAATGATCAAAAGGAGTTACCTTGATGAGTTTGAAGAAATGCTTGAAGGTAAGGATGAGTGCTTGAATGAAGGATATGCGTTCCTATCCAAAGCTAGAAAGAAGCAGATTCAACAAGGACTAAACAACCTAGTATCAGACATTGAAAGATATGTAGGTAATGCTAAAGCTTCTAAGCCTAAGAAGCCAAGACAGAAGAAACCAGTGTCTGTTGCAAAACAGATAAATAACTTAAAGTATCAGAAAGAGTTTGCTAAGTTAAAGATCAAATCAATTGATCCACACATGATTGTTGGCGCTCAACAGCTTTGGATCTTTAACACTAAAACAAACCAACTTACAATGTTCAATTCATTGGGGCCTGCAGGATTTAGTATCAAGGGTACTACAATCCAAAACTATGATCCTGACTTGTCCATAAAGAAGAAACTGCGTAAGCCGGATGATACTCTTAAGAAAGTTTTAGACGGAGGAAAGATAGTACTTAAAAAGATCATGTCAGACTTAACAACAAAACCAATTGAAGTTAATGGAAGACTTAATGAGGATACTATTATTCTAAAAGCAATCAGATAGGAGCTTTCATGGCAAAACCAAAGAAGGAAAAACCCAAGAGTAATGTTGTGGTATTTCCAAAAACAAAACATGATGTTCCTCCGCAAACAGTAGAAGAACTTAAACAAAAGATAGCAACCTCGAGAATGGAAATTGCTGATGTCTTAGCAGAAGAAATGACAAAAGAAAATGTTAGGATCATGATTGACAATGGATATCACATCAATTATACAAAAGACATAGCATTCTTGATGTCAACTATCAAATCAATTTTACTACGATATGATCAAATTGAATATCCTATACAAGACTTAATAGACGAAAACCTATCATTCATTGATGAAGAAACTATAGAAAATTAAACTGGAGATTATGATGATTATTCTTGACTTAAACCAAGTCATGATTGCAAACATTATGGCATTGTACGGGAAGCATCTCGGTAAGACACCTATTGAACTCGAGCTGTTTCGATCAACAACGCTAAATACGATAAGAGCTTTGTATAAAAAGTTTGGTGAAGAATATGGTGAGTTGGTAATCGCAACTGACGGAAAGAAAAGTTGGAGGAAAGAAGTATTTCCTCATTACAAAGCTAATCGAAGGAAGAGTCGTGAAAACTCTGATATCGACTGGGGTCTCATCTTCAACAACTTGAATACAATTCGTGAAGAGCTAAAAGAAGTATTCCCGTATCGAGTCATTCACATTGATCACGCAGAAGCAGATGACATCATCGGTACTCTTGTTACTGAGTTTTTTAATCGAATTCTTCCTCAAAAAGAAAATATTTTAATCCTATCTGGTGATAAAGACTTCATTCAACTTCAGGCATATAATAGCTCTATCGCGGTCAAACAGTTCGATCCTATAAATAAAAAATATGTAGTCAACGAAGATCCAAGAACTTTCATGAAAGAACATATCATGAAAGGAGATGTAGGAGATGGGATTCCAAACTTTCTTTCTCCAGATAATAGTTTTGTAGACAGTATTAGACAAAAACCAGTTAGTAAAAAGAATCTATCCGAATGGATAAAAAAGAAACCAGAAGAATTCTGTAATGAAGAGATGCTTCGTAACTATAAAAGGAATGAAGTGTTGATTGATCTATCAATGACTCCGCAATCTATTAAAGATAAGATTATTAGCGAGTTTGAATCTCAGTCAGGTAAAGACAAGTCTAAGATCTTCAATTACTTTGTTAAGAATAGACTTAAAGTACTGATGGAATCAATAAATGATTTTTAAGGATGAACAATGAAAAAGAGTTTGTATTCTATTCTGAAAGAGATTTCAGAACTATCATCTAATAAAGAAAAAGCACAAGCACTTTCTAGTAATAGATTTGCAGAATCTTTCAAAGTAATTTTTAGATACATATATGATCCAAGTATTAAATGGCTTCTACCAGAAGGTGATCCACCTTATAAGCCATGTGAGTTCTTAGACGTTGAAGGAAGGTTCTTAACAGAACTTAGAAAGCTTTACCTCTTTGTTGAAGGAGGTAACCCAAACCTAACTAATCTAAGAAGAGAGAGTTTGTTTATTCAGTTATTGGAATCAATTGATCCTGATGATGCTAAGCTTCTTTTAGCAATGAAAGATAAGAAAAGCGCATTCAGTGGAATAAACAAAACAATTGTTCGTCAAGCGTTTCCAGATTTGAATATTTGAAGAGGAAAGAATGAGTAAGTCATACAAAGAACAACGTCAGAATAGAGAAATAGATTACACAGATCAAAAGCCAAAGAATGCATACAAGGTGAATAAAAATCGTAAAGAAAAGTTCATCAATAATGCATTGCGATCCAAAAATCTAATTGATCTTATTAAATATTCTGAGGAAGAATAAAATGCCAACGTACTCGTTCCAAGACAATCAAACACAGGAGGTATTCGACAAATTCTTTAAAACAATAGCTTTAAAAGATGAATACCTTGATCAGAATCCTAATATTCAACAAATACACACTAGTTCTATTGGTTTGGTAGATCCAATAAGACTGGGATTAAGGAAACCGGACGATGCTTTTAGAGACAAACTCAAAGATATTAAACGGGCACACAGACGAAGCACAATTAATACGTTTTGAACGAAAACTAAATAAGAAAAGAAATAAGCAACAACGTCACGAGGAAATCAATAAAAATCATTTGCACTTAAAAAAGATAAACCCACTTACTGAAAACCAAAAGTTAGCATTTAAATCATGGAACTCTGGATTTAATTTGTTACTTCATGGATTAGCAGGAACTGGAAAATCTTATATTTCTTTATACTTAGCACTCAAAGAAATATTGAGCAATGATAGTCGATACAAAAACATCGTCATAGTTAGAAGCGCTGTTCCTACCAGAGATATTGGATTCCTTCCTGGATCCGTCAAAGATAAAACAAAGATATATGAGTTACCATACCAAACCATCTGCACAGATTTGTTTGGAAGAGGTGATGCGTATGAGTTATTAAAGACAAAAAAAGTTGTAGACTTCATGACTACGTCTTTCATTCGTGGTAATACATTCTATGACACCATTGTTATAGTAGATGAAGTCAATAACATGAATTTTCATGAGTTAGATTCAGTGATAACGCGACTCGGTGAAAACTGCAGACTTATGATGTGTGGTGATTATCGTCAATCTGACTTAGGTAGATATGAAAAAAATGATTTGCTTTCATTCATCAGGATTCTAGATGATATGAAAGGCTTCTTTCATGTTGAGTTTCAAATAGAAGACATAGTTCGTTCTGGTTTAGTGAAGGAATACATAATTGCAAAACATAAGCACGGCCTTACGTAATAAGCATTTCCAGCGAGAGGAAATGGAATTCCTTGAGCTGGAATCTATTATGGAAGACAACAAACGTTTCTACATGACTCCTACTGGTGAGAAGTATCCATCGGTAACAACCGTTCTTGGAAGTGCATCTGATAAAAGATGGTTGTATGAATGGAGAAAGAAAGTAGGAGAAGAGAGAGCAAATAAGATATCAAATCACGCTGCTACAAGAGGAACAAGACTCCATAGTATGTGTGAGAAGTATATGCTAAATGATGAGATGTTTGCTGAGAAGCAAATGCCATTGACTATTGAGATGTTTAAATCCATACAAAAATATATAGATATGGTAGAAATTGTGTATGGCAATGAGATCCCACTCTACTCACACGAACTTAGAACTGCTGGAAGAACTGATCTTTTTTGTAAAGTGGGTGGCAAGAATGTCATCCTTGATTTTAAGACGTCCAGTCGTCAGAAAGATGAAGAAGACATCGAGAGCTATTTTCTTCAAGCCACAACATATGGTCTAATGATTGAAGAACTGAAGAGCATAGAAGTTCCAAAGATCATAGTGTTGATTGCAGTTGAAGGTGATAAACCTCAATATTTTATTAAGTCTACAACTCAGTATAAAGAAAAAGTAAGAGAGATATTCAAAAACTATCGAGGGTAGTTACTCATGAACATTAAAGTATACAAGTGTTCAGATGAGGAATTAAGATATGAAATACGAGAATTAACTTCTCGAGCCCTTGAATTTATGTTTAAGAAAAGAAAAAAACTATTGAACAACATTCACATATCAATTAAGATTGATGGTGAAGAAACAAGAAAAGAAAATGCACATGGACTGTGCACATGGACAGATCAGATCTATAGGCCAAAGCGGTTTAGCATAGTCATAAGTGATACTCTGAATAAAAAGATGTTTAAGAAAACCCTGTTGCATGAGCTGGTACATGTCAAACAATATATAATAAATGAACTCAAAGATTGTTATAGCGGTCAGATAAAATGGAAGAAAAAGATCTATGAAGATACTCAAGACTTCTTTGAATACGTCAATACTCCATGGGAAAAACAAGCATACAGCATGAGTGAAAAGCTCTACAAAAAGTTGTGTACATGAATAGATATATAGTATACAATTATTAAAATGCTGGTGTAGCTCAGCAGGTAGAGTTCCTGATTTGTAATCAGGCGGTCGGGGGTTCGATTCCCTCCGCCAGCACCATATATCATGAGGATTCATATGTCATTTTTAGTTGTAAATCTTCCTCCCGTTGAGTGCTTTGTTAGAAAAGAGTTTCTATACGATTTGGAAAAAGATAGCACCAATGAATATGGATATCGTGGGGCTGGTGAATTTGAGCCTTGCGTATGGATGACGGCAAAATCTATTAAAGGTCGTGCTTGGTATATTGAGAGTTTGATTACTCAGTATGGCGGATTATACGATAAGCTTCCATTGCATGCATATGTTTGGAAGACTGATGTTGATCTTTTCGTTTTAAAAGATTTGGATATGCTGCAGTGTTGGGATTGCTTTAGTTATGAATTAGCTATTATAGAAAAAAATAATCTAAGAGGATTAAAGGTAAAGTACAAAGACAAACTAGGTGAATGGAATTACGGCAACTATATGTTCACTATTGATAATGTAGTAAGTGATCCTAATATGATGGATGTTACTTTTACTCAGATTCCGTCAGAACATAAAAGCTTTAATTTCATCAAGCTTGACAATGGTCAATTCGCGGCTCAACCGAACAATAGAATGATATGGTTCGAGCCCAGTCACACTCCTTCCAGACTCAAAAAACCTGACTTTAAAGTTAGCACTCATGTTTGGTCAGTGGAGGATAAGCCTAAATGGAGAGTAGGTGATTCTGATGACTATTTTTATGAGATCTTGGAACAATCAGAACCCGATTAACACTCTTCTCCCTTAAATAAGGAGATAAAAATGTTAAAGAGATACCTCATAGGCATACTCTTATGTCTACCTATCAGTGCCTACAATGAAACGTTGATGCTCGTATACACACCTAATTTACTTTCAAAGCAAGAAAGCTTTGTATCAAAGCAAGAATTAGTTGAATTAGTAGGGTATAAGCCATATAAGAAAGTAATTGATGAAAAGCAACTAAAATGCCTAACTGATAATGTTTATTTTGAAGCAGGAAATGAGCAGACAGATGGTAAGATCGCAGTAGCATTAGTTACTCTTAATAGACTCAAACATTCTCATTTTCCAGATACTATCTGCGAGATAGTATATCAAAGAACAAAATGGAAGTGCCAATTTACGTGGGTATGCTCGAGTGATAAACGCATAAAGTATAGATCAAATTATTATCAAAGCAAGAAGATTGCTGAATACGTAATGATGAATTATCATTTAATTGATGATAAAACTAATGGTGCAATCTTCTTTCACCAAAAGAAAATACCTTATCCTTTCATCAAGATAAAAGTCAAACGTACCGCATTTATAGGGAAACATGTGTTTTATAAACTATGAAAAAGATAAAAATCAACTCAGTTAAATCGGTTCAAGACTTCATCAAAGAAATAGATAGCCTTGCCGCCGAACATCGATTAGACTATATAGATGCGGTGGTTTACTACTGCGAAAAGAATAACATTGAAATTGAAACTGCTGCTTCTCTTGTGAAGAGTTCAAGTAAGATTAAAGCTAAAATTCAACTAGCAGCAGAAGAAAAGAATTATCTCGCAAAGAGCGCTAAACTACCGATATGATGATGGAACCGTTTGAGGCTTATAAGAAATACCTTGCGCTTAAGCAACACTTTACTCGTGATAGCTATGATTACTTTAAGTATAACGGGAAAGTGAATGCTAAGAATACTTCCTTTGAAGTACGCAAGGATAAGTATATGTTCTACAAGCTTTCTAAAAAGAAAGACGTAGAAGGATACCTCATAGCAAACATGGTGCTTGATGATAAAGCATGGATAGGAGATCTCCTATCATCTGAAGCTGAAAGGATATACATCGATTGGCTCAAGCGTCAAGAATCACTTTCTTATGTGTTTGAGAATGATCTGTCTAAGTTAGATGATGATGTGAATGTTAATTTCAAAGTGAAAGATGGAGAATACCCTTATGCATTAGTTTTGTATATGAGAAATGAGATCTGTATTGAAACATTGATCATCATTGACAGTATCACTAAGATCTTTAAACATTGGAACAAGAGTATTCTTGATCCGGTGCTTTGGCCTGACATCTATCGAAAGTGTTTGAAGTATGAAGCTTTTCTTAAATTTGATAAGAAGAAATACAAAAACATATTTAAAGATAGATTTTCTATGTAATTATTATTCTATGTGTGGTAGAATAAATAAGTCTATATCATGTGAATGTGGACACACTGTTAATACACTGTAATACGAGGTAATACAAATGACAACATCTTTTGCACAACTTAAAAACAATCGTCAGTCTCAGTTTGAAAAGCTAGCCAGTGAGATTAATAAGCAGGGAGCTTATGAGTCTAAGGATGACAATCGATTCTGGAAGCCGGAAACTGATAAGGCTGGAAATGGTTATGCGGTAATTCGTTTCCTTCCCGCGCCTGCAGGCGAGGACACTCCTTTCGTTCGAATCTGGGATCATGGTTTTCAGGGCCCCGGTGGTTGGTATATTGAAAAGTCACTGACCACGCTTGGACAAAAGGATCCTGTGTCTGAGTATAACACTCAGCTCTGGAACTCAGGTGTTGAGGAGAACAAGGAAACTGTTCGTAAGCAGAAGCGTCGACTTCACTACATCAGCAACATCTATGTAGTCAAGGATCCGGCTAATCCTCAGAACGAAGGTAAGGTCTTTCTGTATCAGTATGGAAAGAAGATCTTCGACAAGCTCAATGACGTAATGACTCCTCAGTTTCAGGATGAGGAACCAGTGAATCCATTTGACTTCTGGGAAGGCTCAAATTTCAAGTTGAAGATTCGTCAGGTTGAAGGTTATCGAAACTATGACAAGTCTGAATTTGATTCTAAGTCTCCTCTATCAAATGATGATGATGAGCTTGAAAAGATCTGGAAGCAGGAGCATTCACTCAAGGCTTTCCTTGATCAATCAAACTTCAAGTCATATGATGAGCTTAAGGCTCGGATGCATCGTGTTCTTGGATGGAATCAGAATCAATTTGAAGAACGTGCTAAGATCAGCGAGTCAGCTGAATCTGCAAATCTCCAAGCTGAAGCTCCATCTTTTAAGGCTAAGAGTGCTAAGCCGGCTGATGAAGTATCTTGGGACGATGAAGACGAAGGTCTTGATTTCTTCAAGAAACTTGCCGAAGAAGATTAAGCAGTTCCTAACATAAGGCGGTATTCCGCTAAGACACCTTCAGAGTTAATTCTTTGACTTCCTGAAGGTGTCTTATTTTGTTTTGATCCATTTGTAGCAACTTGAACAGGAGTTGCTAAATTCTTCATTTTTGTTTTAGGTTCAATTTTTGCACTCATTGAAGATTGAGCAATTGCGCTACCTGTTTCTGTAGAACTTGGTACCTTAGACGCGCTTGGCTTAGATTTAGTTTCACCTGAAGCTAAATTTATTGAGTTCCCATCTTTATCTGCTACTTGAATAGGTGTTCCAGGAGCACCAGGATTATCAGGTGTGGGAGGAGTTGAAAGGGGTTGAACGTGCCAGTCTTCTCCAGGAACAGGACGAGTTAATCCAAATGATTCTAACCATCCAGTTGACTTCGATCTTGAACCAGCTAACATGTTTATTGAGGAAGCTCCTTTAGAATTAATGTCTAAAGCTAATCCTTTAATGTGAAAGCTTCCTCTTCCTCTTCCTAAAGGTGCCATTGGCTCAGCAACCATTTTTCTTGCGGCTTGAACGTTCCCACCCAACTCTGCAACTTTGGCATCAAATAATTGTTTTTGTTTTTCATTACTTCTATAACCAGAAGTAATAATCAACTTTTTACCCGTCTTTTGGAAGAAATCTTCACCCATAGCAACTACTGCTTTTGCAAATTCAGGATGTATTTTTGATACGTCTACACCAGGTTGTAATCCAAACACTGATGTTAGAGATCCGCCACCGCCTCCAGCCGGTTTAGCAGCTTCTGAACTATCTGGTTGTTCAGGATTCACAGCAGCTATCTGCGGCATTTCTTTTTGAGGTTCAGGCCTTGCTTCAACCGCACCGTCTGTAGCACCTCCTTTTGCCATTCTTCCACTCAAAATCTCTTCTAATTGACTAACTTTTATTTTTGCTAATTCTGGATTATGTTTAGAAGGATCTGCATATCCTTTCTTTGTTAAAGCTTGAGCGACGGTGATGTCTTCTCCTTTTTCATTTGAATCATAAACTGCTATAGCGCCATAAGGTCCTATGTAATGCGCCATGTATAAGTAACCAGGTGATGTAGGAACACCTGATTTTTTCAATATAGCTGCGTTTTGACCTAAGAATACTTCTTGTAATTTTTCTTGATTTTCTGGGCTAAACTTATCATTCATAGATAACCCAGCTTGCTTGACTAATCCTCCTTTTAAGTCATAGCCAAATAGAGTTTTCTTCATGAACTGATACTTGCCTACAGCACTAGTTCCTTTGTTTTTACTGTCTCTTTCATTTTGAAATTTAAGTATTTCTTCAAGAGTCATTTCAGATAATTTTTTATTTGCAAACTCCTGTGCAGTTTTTACTCCCTTTAAATTCTTTATCTTTCCACCTCTTCCTACAACATCACCAAAAGCTATATCATAGCTTCCTCCAGCTTCGGAAGCACCTATAGCATTTGATACTGAAGAAGCTGGAGCAGCAGAAGGAGCAACTGGAGCTGCAGACGTTGATGGCTTTCGTGAAGGAGCAGCAGGTTTTTTGGGTTTCTGTGCACTTAATTTTTTATTTTTCTCTCTGACAGTTTGCAATTCTTTCTTTTTATTTTCTAAATATGGAGCAATAGAAGCCTGAACTTTTTCTCCTATCATTGGAATTTTACCAGCAACATCATAAAGAGTAGATAAAGCTTTGACTTGCAATTGCTTAGAATATTCATTCATGCTGTTGAATAGTCTAATAGGTACTGTCATTAAGTTATCAATAAATTGTTTTGCGGTTTCCATTAAAGTATTAAATAACTCAGGAAGAGTAACCGTAAATAATTCTTTTATAGGCTGAATTAAATATTCATCAACGGCAGTAGATAATGATTCTCCAATCTTTAAAAACTTTTCTTTCAATAATGAAGGAAGACTCATTATCATTTCTTTATTATCATTAAAAAGTTTAACTAAAATAGGACCAAACGTTATTAGTACTCCTAAGAAAGCTTTAGCAATTGCAGTTATAGCTGATAATCTTTTATTTCTAACATCAGTTTTATCTTTTTTGCGAGGTCTATCTATTTTTTCAGCATCTTTTTCTTCAGACTTTCTTTCAATAGCTTTGGCTTCAATGTCTTGTTCTCTTTGATAATAAAGTTCTTCTATTGATTTAATAGTTTTTCTTAATATAAAAGTCTCAGAAAGAATACGATTCAATAGATCAGTCTTACTTCCTGTGATAGGTTCTTTTTGTGAAAGTGTTGACGTTTCTTTTACGGCATCAAGTTTGTCTGGTTCAGATTCTGCTACAACTTTCTCTTGATCATTTTCAACTGGAATAGCGTCTGCGTCTTCTTTTTCTATAGAAGATTTTAACTTTGAAGATTCTTGATCAATGTCTTTTTCAGCTTTAGGTAATAATTGACTAGTAGATTTTTTCAAAGCCGAAACACCAACTACTTTGCCAGTTTTTTTAGACAATCCTTTTAAAGCATTTTTTGTAATTGATTTAGTTGCACTCTTTTTAACTGCTTTTTTTGCAAATAAAAGTGCCGCTCTTCTAGCTAAGAATCCTAATGCTTGGCCTACAGCGAATATAATTGGAAATGGCATATTACGCTCTTATGTAAAATAAATCTTCGGCTAAAGAACCAAATGCAATCGACGGATCAGGCACTACATCAATACTCCAATTTCTACTAATTCCAGGACTAGAAGAAGAACTAGTCGGCGAAGAAGGTTTAGGCATCTGTTGCATTTGTTTTGTAGATGGATCTAAGCTAGGATCTGTTGCTTTTAAAGATTCATCTGTGATAGTTTGACCTGCATTTATGCTTGGTGCACTTGATTGTTGTTCTGCAGAAGAAACAGGAACAGCAGCAGGAGTTGCAGGCATTAGGGTTCCTGCAGAAGATGAGCCAGAAGATACTGTTCCTCCCGACGCTCCTACTACTGAATCTTTAATGGAAGCTGCTGGCGCTTGCGATGGAACAGCGTCTGGTGCATTCATTTCAATAGAAGTATTCAACGCCATCATGTCTGAAGGAACGCGAGCTGCATCTTTTTTGGAAGATGACTCTTCTGTTCTTTGAGCTTTTGATTTTCCACCATCAGCTCTTTTTGCGTAATCTGATTTGCCTGTTCCAAATAATTCATTCAGATCGCTTATTTCTTCATCATCACCACCTAGAGGAATTACTTTTCCTCTTTTCATAGATTCATAGAAATCAAAGTTCTGAACTGTTTTTGTTCCAGAACCATAATTTATTTCGATATTGAATATTCCTTTTTCTCTATCAATGATTACTGTTGCATTTTCTATGGTTTTATCATTATTCTTAAGCTCTTTTACATATTTTTCTGCAACTTTTTGTAACTCACTAGTTTTTTCTATTTCATCATTTTCAATCGTTGCAGTTTCTATTGTTGCATTTGCATCATCTACCATTTCCTGGCCAAAATCAATTATAGATTGACCAATATCTTTTGCAGCATCAAATGGTAGATCTTTTATCTTTTGGCCAAGTGCTACTATTATTTCTCCAGCACTTTTCTTTATTTGACTAATCATTATTTTAGCACTATTGATAAAGCTGTCAGCTTTTTCTTGCAACTTTTTGAATTTATCCAAAAAGAAGTTAGGTATATCTTCTACGAAAAATTCAGGAACATCATTTAATATAAATTCAAATGCATCTGAAAAGAAAGTAAACGCTGGTTCAAAGAATTTTTTAATCGATTCTACTTTTTCTTTAATGAATCTAATCAAAGCAGGAGCAATCAAAAATAATCCTACACCTAATGTTTTAAGTATTTTAGAAAATATAGTTCCTTCGTCATTTTTATCTTCACGGGATGCATTAGGTTGACTTATCTCTCTATCAACAAATGTTTTAGGTAAAACAGTAGATTCAGATTCATCTTTTTGAAATTTTAAAACATTTTCTATAGACTTATTAACGTTTACTAAATTGTCTACAATTGAAGCTAGAAGTGTTTTTTCTTCTTTATCATCAGTGATTTGAACAGATTCTTTTTCATTTGTTGGCTTATTTTCATTCTCTGATAAAGCGCCTACAGAAGCACCAGCAGCTGCAGCTGTTAAAGGATTGATTAGTTTATTGAGGCGATTATCTTTTTCTTCTTTAACAGGAGTAGCATCTATAGGTTCTTCATTATAAAATTGTGGAATATCAAATGCATTTTGTTTTATAGCTTCTTCACGTGTTGATGTTTGATCCGTTTGACCATCTGTTATAGCTTCTTCATTATATAGTTGTGGAGTATCATCACTTTGTTTGATTAACTCTTTTTCTGAAGAATTAACAGGATTCACAGATGTATATAGAGGCTCAAGTTTCTCTTGATTAAGTTGTTCGGCTTCCATTCGAGAACCGTCAATTTCTTGCCTATTCTCTAAAGGAATATTATCCGTATCTGGTTTAGCAAATGGATTGATTATTCTATCATCATCTTCTTCAACTTGTTCAATAGGTTTTATTTGTTCAGGACTTATTACACTTTCATTAGGAATAGGTGTTGCATCTTCTTTATTAGTTTGATCAACTTGAGATATATCTTCTTTATTAGTTTGATCAACTTGAGGTATATCTTCTTTATTAGTTTGATCAACTTGAGGTATGTTTTCTTCAATGATCTTGTTATCAATTTCTGCAGAAATTATTTCTTGTTGTTTTTCAATTTCTTTTTCAATCTTTTGACGATTTTCTTCAAGAATCTTATTTTCAATTTTTTTACGCAATAACTTAGCAATGATTTTATAATTTGGATAATTGTTTTTCTTAATTTTGACGTTTCTATTCATTTCTTAGTAGCCCATGTAGTAAATCCCATGTAAGCTCCAACTATTGACGCCATTGCTATATAAAACATTTCCATCACACTGTCTATAGCTTTGATTCTTTCTATATCGACTAAATTAGACATCATGATTGCTGTAAATATGACCATAGACCAAACGGCTAACCAAGCCATTCGTCTTCTATTCTTAAACCTATTTTTTGTGATATCGATTTCTACACTAGACATTTTGCCGTCACCATTTAAATCTATTTGTTCTTTTTCTTCGTCCATTTTACGTGTTATATGCTTTTTCTCGTCTTTCTCTTTCTTGTTTTAAATATTGCAAAAGCATTTCAACATATATGTCTCGTTCAAATGGTATCAAATTTTCAAGATCTTCAATAGAGTACTTGTGATGCTGAGCCATAGCAAAAATCGTGTTATAATAATTTGCTAAATTAGTATGACTCAGCCCTAGGTAAAAAAATCTTGTATAGACTCCAGTTTAATAGTTCTATCATGATCCAGACTGTTCTTGTAATGCAACTCATGATAGAGTTTAGGCATCGTCAAGAAGAAGTCTTCGATCTTTTTAAATGTTTTAGTATCTAAACTTTCTAGAAAATCCATTAATTCTTGGTGTGAACTTTCTTTTGCAGGATAAACATTATCTTTATCATAAATATAATCAATACAATGAAGCAAAATATTGTTTAGTAATTCAACTTCATTTTCAATATCTGCAACTTGTTGTGAAATCTTTACGTTAGGAAACTTCATAACCAATCCTACGTCTTCATTTATCTGAATCTTTTTTTCATTAGACTCAGCAGCTTTCATTTCTATTTCATCTAAGTTAACTTCAAAATCATACACTTTTTCGTCTTCTGTGTCTCTGTATTTTAATTTAACTACGTTATTAACAGACCTTGCTCTTAGTTTCAAGAAAATATATTCAACATCAAATGTAGTTAAATCATTGATGTTGATATCCTCAAGACAACAGTTATTGATGATCTGAATGAGTGCATCAATTTCATCTTTTCCTCCACCACTTTGAGCCAACAGAAGAATCTTTTCTTCTTTCACTAAAAATGGTCTAAAGCGAACTTCTTTTTGAAGAGAAGGAATAACGATTGAGAACGTTGGCGTTTGTATTTTTGGTAAAGACATATTAAACTCCTAATTATTTAGAAAAATCCAGAGGAACCAGAACCTACAATATTAGCATTATTTACAACATTGATAATGTCAGCTATACCAGTCGGTTTCCTTATAGCAGAAATAGTTTGAGCTATAGTGCCCAGTTTCAGTAATTTTTGTACAGTTGTAAGACCAAGAGCTTCATCCGATGATGGAGTAAACAGATTAGTTGAAGTCCAAGAACTATATTGAAATGAAACATTAATATTCATCAATGACGTTTGTTCCCAACTCATAGAGATCTGTCCAAGTCTAATAGGAAAAGCATCTATCAAGTTGTAACGCATGATTTGGTTTGAGTGCGGGTCAAAGACTACTATCTCTATGTTGCAAACATAGGTTTCTTTATAACTGACTTTAAAAAATTTATTTGATCTAGTATTTAATCCATTAGCATTGAAGTCAACAATATTATTCATCCAATTATGAAAGAAGCTTAATATCTGACCGCGAGCATCTCCTAGAAATTGTAATTCCACATCAGTGAACGCCATGCTATAAGGAAATGTTTCTAATGGTCCAGTTCCATGTATGATGTTAGTGTCAACTGTTAAATTCAATCCGGGAAGATCAGTTTTCATGCAGAAAAAAGACATCTCTAATCCGCTGCTTCCCAATCCTTGAGCAGTAGCAAGATCATTTACGATGGACGAAAGACCAGCCGATTGTATAGTTACCAGGAATAGATTGGTAGGAAGTATTCCTTTAGAACCTATAACACTTTTGAATTCTTCTATATTGAATCCAGAAGATTTCCTAGTAGGCATAGAAGTGCTTAGTCCTATAGCACTACTTATTCTGCTTGTGATAGAATCAACGAATGTAGATGGACCCGGCATTATCGTTTTCCTTTTATTTTATTAATGCTATCTGCCCACACTGTCGCATCAGCTTTTTTTTGAAATCTTTGAAGTGGTAAAAATAGTGCTAAATCCCATTCACTCTGAGGTATAATTGCTATACTTGATCTTATATATGCAAATAGATATTTTTTAGTGCAAGCCTTAAACCACTCAGATGAACTATTTAATCCGTAAATATTATCCATTAAAATAGCTCTTATAGCAGGAGGCAAATAGTGTAGGTTATATCCATAAAAGCCATCTTTTTCTATCTTATATGGGAAAACTATTGGATATGTATCATAATATGGTAATTTTTGTTTAGTTTTTGGAGAATAATTATAAAGCATTAATTTCCAAACGCTTTTTCTGTTTAACGTTGATACACTAGGTTTTTCTTTAATAATTTGAGAAGGAGTTACTTGTCCAGTCGTAACTTTTAAAGCAGTTTCACGAAACCATTTTCGAGAATCTTCTATTTTCTTAAATTCTTTACCTTGAGATTCCCTCAATATTTTTTGATAAACAGTTTCCATTAGAGTGTGATGCCTAATTCTTTTTCTGTTGCTAGCATAAATTTCCATCCCTTATTAGAACAATATTTATGGGCAGACTCCCATTTTGCTTGATTGACACCCCACGTTTGAACTTCATATAAATATTGTTTAGTAATCTGCTTTTGAGGATTCGGCGGAATAGTTTGGCTTTTTGGCTTTACTTCTACCACTACAGTTTCCACTAGTCCTTCTTTATTTTTCTTTTTTATCCAAAAATCTGGAAAATACCTATGTATTTTTCCATCTATCGGAGATTTGTATGGGACAAAAAACTCTTCGCTTGCCCATTCAAGAACGTTTGGGTTTCGATCCAAAAACATCATCAGTTTAAGTTCGTACAAAGACCTATAAATAATGTTAGTAGGATTACCTTTATACTTTTTTGGATACTTGGGTTTGAAATAGCCTTTATAACTCATAATTTCTATTTATAAAAGGAAAATAAATGTCAGCGTTTGACCCTTTAAACTTTTCTGCAAAGTCCAATAAATCGATAGGTTCATTGGTTCCAAGCGCAACTAGTCAATTTGCAGGATCAATGTCCACTGCTTTATCGGGAAGTGGTCTATCCATAGACTCTATAAAGAACGTAGTAGCTTCAAGTGTTAGTGCTTTAACAGGGTCAATTTCAAATAGTTTCGAAAGTATATCTTCTTTAGTAGGAATAAACGCAAGTAGAATAGATCCTACTCAACTAGTAACACAAAGATCAAAAAATTCTACAATTGATCCTATAACTAAGATATTAAATTCTAGAGAAGGCCAATCTGTTTTCTCAATGCAATATCCTTTGACACTCGGAGAAGAGTTCTTACAGATAGAGTTTTCTAAATATGATAGGCCTGGTCCTCTCACTTCAGTCAATTTTTCTCCAGTTGCTGATATAAAATTACCTTTACCAAAAGAACTCCCTGATGATGTATCAATCAATTTGCAATCTGAAAGCGCTGGCGGTGCTGAAGCTGTTTATAGCCAACTCAAGTCTATTAAACAAGAAGTACAAGGAACAGGAACAGGATCTTATAGTGATCTGTTTAAAGACTCAGCCGGTTTAGCATACTATGGATTATCTAGTGCAGCTACTAGCCTAGGTTCATCGATGTCTGGAATAATTCCTGGAGCAGAAAATGTTGCAGGAATGGCTGGCCAAGCATTAGGTATCGTACCCAACCCACACCTTTCAGTATTTTTTCAAGGTGTTCAGATTAGAGAAAACTTAGAATTTTCTTGGATGTTTTCTCCAAGAAATTTTGCTGAAAGCATGGTCATACGAGAAATTATAACAAAGATGAAGCAACTTATTCTACCACCAGTAGATACTCATGCGCAGAATCTCATGGGCTATCCTCACATGGTTAGATTAACACTTTGGCCATGGGATGAAATGACATCTGATCGTAAACTAAAAGGATTACAAACCATGCCTGTTTATAAGTTAGGTCTTATACGAGGCATGAGAGTTAATTATAGTCCTAATGGCTTAACGTTTTTTAAAACCAATCCTCCACAGCCAACGTTTGTATCTTTCTCTTTTACTTTCACAGAAATAGAAACTTTTACAGCAAACGATTATGGAAGTTCAGGATTAGATACATCAAAGATAGAACAATCATTAACACAAATGAAAGATAAAGTTACTGATTTAGGAGCATCTGCAACTAATTGGGTAAAAGAAAAAATTGGCTAAGGATAACAAATGAAGTATTTTACAAATTTACCAATCATAAATTACGGTAATACTTACGTTAGAAACATATTATCTCGTGTTAAGATGACAGATGAATTTTTAAATAATTCATTAGTGTTTTATCCATATGTACAAGAAGAAGCATCTGCTTCTGGATTACGATATGAGAATTTAGCTTTTGATTATTATGATGATACCGATGATGGATGGGTCATATGGATGACTAATTCAGTCGTTGACCCATATTATGACGTATGTCTTTCTCAAGATGATTTTGACAGATTCATTGAAAAAAAATATGGTTCAGTAAGAACAGCACAAGAGACAATAAAATTTTATAGAAATAATTATTATCAAGATGATAGTATCATAGCTCAAAGTGCTTATAATGCATTGACTGCAAAAGCTAGAAAATTCTGGTCACCTTCTATAGGGTATGATAATTATATAGTAGGTTATGAGCGAGCAAAAGATGATACTGTGTTAAGCACCAATAAGATATTGACTATTGAGATAACTTTACAAGATGAAACAAAGCCATTTATCATCAATGAAAAAGTAATACAAAATAGTGCTATTGGATACGTTTCGTTCAGCAATACTACGTTCATCTCTATACAACACATAGAAGGACAGTTTGTAGCTAATAGTGCAACTAGTCCTTATGCACCAATACCAATCATTGGTGAAAAGTCAGGTGCAAATGGATCTCCTTCATCGACGCTTTCTGTTAAGACTATCGTAGAGAATGCTGATGAAGTAGAACAAGTTTATTATTCTCCTGTAACTATTTACGACTATGAACAAGAATTGAATGAAATGAAGAAAACTATAAAACTTTTAGACAGAAGATATGTTCCTCTAGTTCATTCTAAGTTTGCTGAGTTGATGGAAACCTAATGGCAACTAGATCTGAATACATGCCAGGTGATGTCTTAATAGACACCCTTACCATACAAACGATAGATCGTACAGCTCCATTTAAATCGTTTGACATCAAAGATTTAGCCATGACAATTGATATCTATGATTCCATCTTTTCTCCTGTTATGTTTGGTAAGATTTCTATAACTGATTCTGTCGGTTTAAAAGAAATGATATCAATTGAACGTCATAAAGTTGTATTTAAGATGAAAGTTCCTTATGGAAAAAGCGGAGACGTAGATAGAACTTTTGAAATGTATATAAAAGAAATCAATAATGTTTCTGTAAATGAAAATGCAAAGAATACAACCTATGATTTGGTGCTTTGCTCTGGAGAAATAATTCCATCAGCTACTTTGGTTGATCAGCCATATAGAGGAGATTGTATTCACACATACATAAGCAGCATAATAAGAAACAATATATTCCAACCCATTTCTTCTTTTTCTCTTCCGACTAAAAAATTGAACATATATCCAACACGTGGTGTTCAAACGATGGATTTGAACAAACTAAAAGTATTTCAATCCATAGACTACCTGAGAAGAAAAGCTGCATCCACAAAATATAAATCTTCTACTTATTGTTTTTATGAAAACGTTGATGGATTTAACTTTTTCCCATTAGAACACATATTATCAGATAAAAGGTTCAGACTAAAAGACGCTTTGTTTTTCTTTGATTCAGATGTACTTGGTGACGCAAAAAACATAGAATACAGAAATATCATAGCATATAATCATGTAACTCAGCACTCCATTTCCGACTTGGTACAAAAAGGAGGGTTGAAGAATGAAACAAACTCAGTAGATCTAATGACACGAAGAACAAGAACAGTAACTTTTGATATGGCAAAAGAGAAACGAGAATTCGCTTCACCGGGAGGCACTAGAATTGATCCAAGCACTCCTTCTATGGAACTGTCATCTGGCAAAACTCCAGCTTCTGTGTTCAATACTATAAAGAACTCTTCAGATCCTGACACGTATCATGATGATAAGAATGGATACAACAAAGCTTTCATTGAACTTGTAACGCAAAATATCATAAGGATATATGTGTGGGGAGACCCGATGTTATCATCCGGTTACAGAGTTGATTGTAGATTTCCAAAAGTCGAAGGCTTCACAAAAAAGGGTGGAAAAAGCGTATCTGAAAATTCAAAAGTATTTTCAGGAGAATACTTAATAGCTAAAACAAGACACATGTGGCTTAAGAGCCAAGTTAAGATGAAATATTATACATCTATGGAATTGATAAAGAGTACATACGGACAATCTGGAGCAGTTTAATATGGCGATATCTAATAATAGATTTGTAGGTGAAGATAAATTTATTTGGTGGCTCGGTGATGTTGAAGACGTCATGGACCCTGAAAAATTAGGAAGAGTAAGAGTTCGTGTTTACGGGTATCATAACGAGAAGTTTTTAACAGAAGATTTACCATGGGCAACACCTATAAGTTCTATTCAAAGCGCCAGCTTAACTTGTACTGTCAATGATCAAGTTTTTCATGGAGTGGGATTATCACCCACTGGAATAGAAGTTGGAAGTTGGGTGTTTGGATTTTGGGCAGATCATGACCGAACAAGATCTCCTATCATTGTAGGAACACTTGCTGCGTTTAGGGACAATCCAAACCCAGCGGCTCAAAAAGATTCAGACAGAATTCATGACGTTCATCCCTTAGCTAGAGAAGTGAACGTTTGGGATACAATCAAAACATTATTAGGTCCAGAACCTAAGACAACTTACAATTCAAGATACCCCTTAAACAAAGTTTTCGCAACAAGAACTGGGCATGTAGTAGAAATAGATGATACTGAAGGTGCAGAAAGAATTCACATCTATCATAAATCTGGAACGTATATTGAGGTAAGCTCAGACGGAAGAACTGTAACTAAAGTTACAGGAAACAACTACGTAATACATGCTCAAAACGATGAGATACATGTCCAAGGAAACGTTCATATTCACGTAGTAGGGAATGTGTTAATGGAAGTCGATAAAAACTTTGAAATGCAAGTAGGTGGAACATGTAAGATTGAGTCTAAAGGAGCTATGACTTTGATTGGTTCAACTATAGATCTAAATCCATAATGGCTATACCAATTCATAGAAATGGTGATTCTAGAACATGCGGTGCAGCAACAGTTGTTGTTGGTCAAAGCACTGTGTTTGCAAATCGTAGATTAGTTTCCGTCAACGCAGACCCTAATAGTCATGGTGGCGGCGCATTGAGCGCCAGGTGTAAAAATGTTTTTGTGAATGGAAAAATGGTAGTCATTGTAGGAAATTCAGCGGCTCCTGATTCTTTATGCCCGCCTTTAGGAGGAGCTCACTGTGCTCCTGCTTCTTCAAGCGGTAGTGGTAATGTCTTCGTAGGCTCTTAATAAATAAAGACAAATCTCTTAGGAAAGAAAGATGGCATTACCTTCAGTAGCTGATAGATTTTCTGCACGCAGATCACCAGAGAAAAACTTATACTCTGATTTCTTAACTGATTTAAATGTTCATCCAGATTCCAAACAAATAGTGTTATCTAAAGATGAAGTAGCGGTCAGTCGATCAATAAAGAATCTATTACTTACGAATAAATATGAAAGACTATTTCAACCTACTTTAGGATCAAATTTAAGAAATTTTCTATTTGAAGATGTTTCTCCTCAGACACAAGCATCAATTAAGTCTCAGATAGAAAATACCATAGAAAATTTTGAGCCAAGGGCAAAGCTTATAGACGTAGCTATAACACCTTATCCTGACCAAAATGGTTATGTGGTAACAATAGTTTTTTATATCACGACAATAGCCAATCCAGTAACAATTAATATTCCTCTAATTAGAGTAAGATAATGGCTTCAAATACAAGCATAAATTTAGTAAATTTAGATTTTGATTCGTTCAAAAATCAATTAAAGACTTATTTAAAATCTCAAAGCGTCTTTCAAGACTACGATTTTGATGGAAGTAACATGAGTGTGTTATTGGATATCCTATCCTATAATACTTATCTAAATGCATTCTATCTCAACATGATAGGCAATGAGATGTTTTTAGATAGTGCTCAACTTCGTGAAAGCGTTATTTCAAGAGCAAAAGAATTAAACTATCTTCCCAGATCATTTAAGTCAGCTAAGGCTAAAGTAGTAATCTCAGTGCTTACTGATGGAACTAAATCCACTATCACCATGCCGAAAGGAACTACTTTTACAAGTAGAATAGGGTCCAATACATTTACATTTTCCACAGATCAAAACATAGTTTTTTCTGGTGCAAACAACACATTCGTAACAGATGAAATCACTCTTTACGAAGGCCCCTATGTTAATGATACGTTTACTATGAATTATTCTGATACTAGACAAAGATTCATTCTAAATAATCCAACCATTGACACAGATTCTTTAACTGTAACCGTTATAGAAAATAATGGCACAGATGTATTAACATATCTTAGAGCCACTTCTCTATTCGGTAAGCAATCTAACTCTCAAATATATTTCGTTCAGGGTGCTGAGAATGAAAAGTATGAAATTCTTTTTGGTGATGGAGTAATTGGTAGAAAGCCAAGAGACAACGCTATCATCGTGTGTGATTATAGAATTACAAAAGGAGAACTTCCAAATGGTGCATTCAAATTTACAACAGATGGACCAATAGGTGGATTCTCAAATGTTTCTATAACTACAGTAACTCCTGCGTCTCAAGGCCTTATCAGCGAAACTATAGAATCTATAAAGTTCAATGCTCCTAGGTATTTTACTTCTCAAGAAAGAGCCATAACTGCAGAGGATTATAAAAATCTTTTGATGATAAATTTTCCAGAAATAAATGCAGTATCAGTTTATGGAGGAGAAGAAGTTTCACCTCCTCAATTTGGAAAAGTATACATTGCTGTAGATTTGAAAAACGTCGATGGAGTTCCTGATATAAGAAAACAACAATACTACGATTTCATCAAGCCTAGGTGTTCTTTATCAATAGACCCAGTTTTCATAGATCCAGATTTTATGTACTTAGATGTTGAAAGTATTGTAAGATACAACATCAATTTAACTGCATTAAATACAGAATCAATTAAAGATTCTGTGCTAACATCCATAATGAACTTCAATGATACTTATATAGATGACTTTGATGTTACTATGAGATACAGCGGATTGGTTAGAGCTA
>Ga0172373_10003625_pt1 | contig 22427 bp, 22 predicted proteins | sample Lak10m_2_FD_114546 | JGI IMG/M metagenome (GOLD analysis project Ga0172373, IMG submission 114546) | Freshwater microbial communities from Kabuno Bay, South-Kivu, Congo - kab_092012_10m | ecosystem: Environmental > Aquatic > Freshwater > Lake | place: Democratic Republic of the Congo...
ACGACCTCGTCGCTTCCATCGAGGATCGCCACCGACGACGACAGCACGCCAAGAATTTCGCTTACAGAAAACAAGCCACCATCCCTTCAGCATTTGATTGCGATGGAATCTGACAAAGTAGAATTATAAGACGGGCCTTTCTTTGTCTTGTCTGGCGCATGACACTTGCCGCAATCGTTCTTCTTTGCCAGGGACTTTGCCGCCGCCTCATCAACGGCCGCGATGGCGGGAACATTCAATGCAGTCAGGAACAGCAGCAACCCTGCTGCGGCAAGGCTTGGATTTCGTTTCATCTTGGACTCCGTTTGGGGAAAACAACGCAATCTCCCGAAATTTCGTCTTCGGGCTGATCAAGGTTCGTACGTTAGCCGCGTCCGCCGGATCGTGTCAATCGGATGATTCCTACAGGACACATCACTCAGGCGCTAATCCCAGGGAAATCGCCGAATCGGTAAGACGCCGACGACGGGGAAATCGGGCCTACCGGTCCGGATTGACCGCTTTATGGAAACCGATCATTCCGTAAAACACCCGATCCACACTGACCTCGGTAAATCCAAGTTGCCTTAGCATGATCGACAACTCCTCGGCCGAGTAGAAGTAGTCAAGGGCATCGATGAAGTACTGCTTAAACTTTACAGCACTCGGTCCGCTTCCCACAATGGTACTGGTGAAGTTCAGACAGGTCTTCAGATAGCCGTAATAGAGAGTCTTCACAACCGGATTGCGGGGTCGCAGCATGTCGGAATGATAAAAATGCCCCCCAGGCTTGAGTACCCGGCGAATTTCCGAGAATACCTCTGCGACGCGAAGATGTCGCGAGGCAAATTGCAAGGTTACGACGTCAAAGTGTTCATTCGGAAAAGGTAGCCGATGGACATCGCCGATCTCGCTCTTGATCAAGAAGCCAAGGGCAGAGGCATTCTGCTGCCCCACTTCCTGCATCGCCGCACTTCTGTCCATGGCCTGCACATCCAGGCTTGGCTCGCGTTTCAGGAGGGCAATTCCAACTGCATTGGTTCCGGCGCAGACGTCAAGAACCTTTTGCCCCGGCGATACTTCTATGGATCGCATGAACCGGTCAAGGAATTCACCCCACATGCCCAGGGCGGCAATTTCATTGGCACGGTCGTAGTAACGCGCGATGTCGGCGAAGGCATCGTTCAGCTCATTGGACCAGACATCCTCAAAACGCTCCCTGCGCAGGGCCTCACGAGCAGCAAGTTGCAACATTGGCATAATGCTCCCTCTATCGCCGCAGAATTGCAGCGAGAACCGTACGGACGATTTAGCCCGTGGCCAGGAGATGTGTCAACTTGACTTTGCCTCAGACAATTCCTCGCCTGCGGCCGCTGCGCCAGTGATGCGAGGCGGCCGCAGGTCGGATCGGGACGCGGCCGCTACTGAACTGTGATGCGCCGTGCCTGGGTTGCAGCCTTCTTGGGCAGGGAAAGTTCAAGCACGCCGTCGGCATATTTGGCGGATACCTGAGCCTCGTCGACTTCCTGCGCCAACTGAAAACTGCGGGAAACCTTGCCGAAGTAGCGCTCGGCGCGCAGTATCCGGCCGCCTTCCTTGACATCCTTCTCCTCTCTCCGCTCGGCGGCAATCGACACCACCGGGCCGTCGACATTGATATGAATGTCTTCCTTCCTCACGCCGGGAATTTCGGCATGCACCAGATAGGTGTTTTCTGATTCCTTTACGTCGATCTTCAGGGTCGGCGCTTCGGCTTGGCTACCAAGCTCGACGGGACGCACGAAGAAACCGCGGAAAATGTCTTCAAACGGATCCCTGCGAATCAGGCTGTTCATGGCAATCTCCTTTCATTCAGAACTTGACTTCGACCGGAGCGGAAGTCCCTTGATCCGAATGTAGGATCACAGCCGAACTTTTCAAGTCCTGGAGAATTCCAGCCTGTTGGCGGCTATCGATCCAGTAGTCCGGCTTTCGCGGGCAGCGCGAGAATGGCGTCACGATTGCTCCAAGAAAAGCATTCGGCTGCCGCGTCCCGCCATTTCATCCAGCGAGACGCAACGTGCTCTCCAGTCGCAATCCGGACAGGACATGCTTTCTCGACACGCAGACTGAAGACGTGCTCGGTGTTGTGCTGTGTTCCAGGTGCGTAGCGATGCCGCCATTCGGCAAAGATCTCGTAGCGATTGCTATGTTTCCAGTCGAGGAAATCCTCCGGCAAGGCGCTGATCCCGGTTTCCTCGCGAACTTCGCGCACCGCAGTCTCGATGAGCGATTCATTTTCTTCCTGACTTCCAGTTACAGATTGCCAGAAACCCGGGTGACCCGCTCGCTCTAGGAGAAGCACGTCCAGCGCTGGCGTATGGATGATCACCAGTACTGAAACGGGAGTCTTGTAGGCCATTTGCCTATTCTCCGGGTTGTACCGCAGTCGGAAGCCATGCAATTCCGTCTGCCAGCATATCGACGAGGCACCAGAATGGAATTCCGTCCTCGCGCCATGCGTCGGCCGCTTCCTGAAAAATCCCCATCAATCTGACGAAATCCTCTTCCGCACGCCCATGCGCTCCGTCGCAATGGTCGAGGATAACCACATAGCCATTTGCCGGAAGCCAGCCCATGTCCAGAAGGCAATCGGCCAGGGCGTCCCAGTTGTGGCCGAACCATTCGGGAAAGCGCATGGCCTTGCCGACTTCCTCCAACATCTGTTCCTTGTTTCCTGCTGATGCGAGGTCCACACGAATCACCAGACAACCTGCTGCGTGGGCGCCATCAACTAGCGCAGCGGTAGACCCTTGCGGCAGGTGATGTACCCCGGCCTGGGTTGCGTCGGAAAAAAGGGCTTCGTAGTGGGCGGTATTCATCGCGCGATTCTTCGGAAACTCCGATAGTGGTCGGCAGTGTAGTAAAGGACGGTGGGTGGTTTATCACCAGCGACGATGCGCCTCGCCCCGCGGTCCCGCCTGCCCGGGGTGGGAACTGTGTATTCACGGTAGAAACCAGAAGGCCGCGCTGGCAAACGGCGTTCCCTGTTCTGGAACACTATTCCGTCTCGTCGATACGGGAAGGGGCCGCCGCTATCGATCAGGCGCAGTGTTTCCCGTGCTTCGGGAGGTAACTGTGATACCTGAATCTCGCTCGCTTCGCGCGCGTTACCGCAGGAAAAGGCAAACGCGGCGCAAAGACCGACAAGCGCCTTGCACAGCCGCATCACGTCCTGGCTACTTCGACCTGTGTTTCCAGTTTCTGGCGCAAGCGGATGTGCAATTCACGCAACTGCTTCTCGTCTACCGCTGAAGGGGCTTCCGTGAGCAGACACTGGGCACGCTGGGTTTTGGGAAAGGCAATGACGTCACGAATGGAGTCTGCCCCGGTCATCATGGTGACGATTCTGTCCAGACCAAAGGCCAGCCCACCATGAGGAGGTGCCCCGTACTTGAGCGCGTCCAGGAGGAAGCCGAACTTCGCCTGTTGTTCTTCGGCGCCGATTCCCAGCGCCTCGAATACTTTTTCCTGTACGTCAGCGCGATGGATTCGAACAGAGCCACCGCCCATTTCCCAGCCATTGAGCGCCAGATCGTAAGCCTTTGCAAGGCAGTTGCCGGGATCAGTGGTCATGTTACCTTCGTGTCCGTCCTTCGGACTGGTGAACGGATGATGGCATGCCGACCAGCGCTTGTTTTCCTCATCGAACTCGAACATCGGGAAATCAACCACCCACAAAGGCTCCCATTCCTTGCCGTTGGTATGCCCTTTTTCATGACCGAGCTTGATTCTCAATGCGCCCAGCGCATCATTGACGATCTTTGTCTTGTCGGCGCCGAAGAACAGAAGGTCGCCGGTTTGGGCGCCGGAGCGCTCGACAATCGCCTTCAGGGCACGCTCGTGAAGATTCTTGACAATCGGCGACTGGAGTCCGTCTTCGTTGAGTTTGGTAACGTCGTTGACCTTGATATAGGCCAAACCCTTCGCGCCGTAGATTTTCACGAAATCGGTGCAGGCATCGATCTCGCCACGTGACATCTGCGCCCCGCCCGGGATGCGCAGGCAAGCGACACGTCCCCCGGTTGTGGCCGGACCACTGAAAACCTTGAACGCCACGTCGACGACGGCATCCGTTATCTCGGTCAGTTCTAGCGTAACCCGGAGGTCGGGCTTGTCGGAGCCGAACCTTTGCATCGCCTCGTGGTAGCTCATCCGCGGGAACGGATTCGGCAGGTCGATAGCCAGCACGGACCTGAATACGCTACGAATCAGGTCTTCCATCAGCGATGTGATCTGTTCCTCTGAGAGAAACGAAGTTTCGATATCAACCTGGGTAAACTCAGGCTGGCGATCGGCGCGCAGGTCTTCATCCCGGAAGCACTTTGTGATCTGGTAGTAGCGATCAAATCCGGCAACCATCAAGAGTTGCTTGAACAACTGCGGCGACTGTGGCAACGCAAAGAACTGTCCAGGATGAACGCGAGAGGGCACGAGGTAATCGCGTGCGCCTTCCGGCGTCGATTTGGTGAGCATGGGGGTTTCAATGTCGATGAAACCATGCTCATCCAGATAGCGACGAAAAGCCATTGCAACCTTGTAGCGCAGCATCAGGTTCTTCTGCATTTGCGGGCGGCGCAGGTCGATCACCCGGTGTGTCAGCCGCACGTTTTCTGAAAGGTTGTCGTCATCAAGCTGGAACGGTGGAGTGATCGAGGAGTTGAGCACTTCAAGCTCATGGCAGAGCATTTCGATTTCACCGGACGCGAGGTTCGCGTTTTCCGTTCCCTTCGGGCGTCGCCGCAACTTTCCGGTGACTTTGAGCACGAACTCACTGCGGACACCTTCCGCGACTACGAACATCTCCGGACGATCCGGGTCGCAGACGACTTGTGTCAGGCCGCTGCGGTCGCGCAGATCGATGAAAATCACCCCCCCGTGGTCGCGGCGACGATGGCTCCAGCCGCATAGGGTAACTATCTGATCGACATGGGAGGCATTCACCTCGCCGCAATAGTGAGTACGCATGGCAGTTCCGAAAGGTTGTGCTTACCCTGAGAAGCCTATTGGTTCTGGGCGCGGCCCGCAGGATTCTTGAGGGGTGGCGCGACGACGCCCATCGATACGATGTACTTGAGGGCTTCATCGACATTCATATCTAGTTCAATGACGTCACGCCGCTTGACGAAGAAAAAGAATCCGTTGACCGGGCTGGGTGTGGTTGGAATGAAAACGCCGAGATGCTCGTCTGGCAACAAGTCTGCCACGTCGCGTGCGGGATGCCCCGTCTGAAAAGCGACCGACCACGCTTCCGGGTGTGGAAACCGCACCAGGAGTACTTTTCGGAATGCCACGCCGCTCCCGGAGAAAAGCGTGTCACTGACTTGCTTGACGCTGTAGTAAATCGATTTGACAACGGGAATGCGTGCTAGCACACCCTCCCAGAAGCGAACGAGCTTTTGCCCGACGATGTTCGCAGCGACGATTCCGGTAAGGAATACCACCAAAAGCGTCAGCAACGCGCCGATGCCGGGAATGTAAATGCCAAGCACATGTTCGGGATGAATCGCCTTTGGCAGCAGCAACAGCGATTGATCCATCGCGCGAACGATCAGCGACAGCACCCAGAAGGTGATCGCCAACGGGACCCAAATCAAAAGGCCCGTGATGAAGTATCGTTTCAGTGCCGCCAAGGTCAGGGGTTTGCGGCGCAGCTACCCGTGCCACCCTGGCAGGGCGGGGGATTGTCACTGCTTCCGGCTTTGCAGCCGCCACCCTTGAAGTCGGTGGCATACCAGCCGCTGCCCTTCAGTTGAAAACCGGGCGCGGTGAGCTGTTTGCTGAAATTCTCGGTCTTGCACTCGGGGCAGGTGGTCAGCAGGGCATCATTCAGCTTCTGCATGACGTCTTTCTCGAAGCCACATTCGGTGCAGCGATAGGCGTAGATCGGCATGGAATTCTCCGAAAGGCGTGCAAAAACAAGAATTATAGCTGACCAGTATCGCTCCTGACCGTAGGCGAAGCCCTTAGCGGAACAAAGGCGGAAGGATAACCATTGGGACGTGTCGCCTACAGGTTTACCCCGATGAAGAAAAGCGAAAGCGGCTTGCCCCAGAACAGGGCAATGACCCCTGCAATGGCGAGATAGGGGCCGAACGGGATCGGGGTATTGCGGCCATGATTGCGAAAGGCGATCATCCCTATTCCGACGACAGCACCCACCAGCGATGAAAGCAGGATGATCATGGGGAGTAACTGCCATCCCAGCCAGGCGCCCAATGCCGCCAGAAGCTTGAAGTCGCCATAGCCCATGCCTTCCTTGCCCGTCGTTAGCTTGAACGCCCAGTAGACAGACCAAAGCGCAAGGTAGCCAATCATGGCGCCGGCGATCGCGTTGTGTAACGTGCTGAAACCATTGGAATAGTTGAATGCAAGTCCGCACCAGAGCAAAGGCAGGGTGATGTCGTCGGGCAACAGCTGTGTGTCCAGGTCGATCCAGGTGAGCGCTATCAACGCCGCCAGAAGAATCATGGCGCCGAACGCGCTTGCACCGAATCCGAAGTGCAGCGCGGACACGGCAAATGAAACCCCGGTCAGGGCTTCAATCAACGGGTAGCGGAAATGGATCGGGGATGCGCAGGAGCGACATTTTCCTCTCAAAATCAACCAGCTGAGGATGGGTATGTTGTCTAGTGGGGCGATCTTGCCTCCGCAACCCGGGCAGCGCGAGCGCGGTTGGGCCAGGGTCAGTGGGGGGGCAGGGTCAATGGCTTCGCCCCGAAGCTCGGCACATTGCATTGCCCAATCGCGCTCCATCATCTGCGGGAGTCGATGGATGACGACATTAAGGAAGCTGCCCACCATCAGGCCGAGTACGCCGGCGACGACGGCAAATGTCGCCGGATCGGCGAGCAGCGAAATCATCGTCAATCGGGCGTCAGCCCACCACAGAACCGAGCTTGAATATCGGCAGATACATGGCTACCACCAACCCGCCAATCAGGCCACCGAGGAAGACCATGATCATGGGTTCCATCAGGCTTGAGAGTGCTTCGACTGCGTCGTCGACTTCCGCTTCATAGAAGTCGGCAGTTTTTCCGAGCATGCCATCCAGCTGGCCGGATTCTTCACCGATGGCAACCATCTGCGTCACCATGGTCGGAAACAGTCCGGACGCCTCCATCGACGACGTCAGGTTCGATCCCGTGGACACCTCGTTTTTGATCTGCAATGTGCCCTGTGTGTATACGTAGTTTCCTGCTGCGCCACCGACGGAATCGAGGGCTTCGACCAGAGGTACTCCAGCGGCGAACATGGTCGACAATGTGCGGGTCCAGCGGGCAATGGCCGACTTGACCAGCAGGCTGCCGAACACAGGAAGTTTGAGCGAGTACTTATCCACCGCGATCTGCATCGCCCTCGATCGCTTGTAGGCCTGGATAATTCCATAAATGGCCCCGTACAGGCCGCCAAAGATGATGTGCCAATTGGCGACGAATCCATCGGATATGGCGATAACCACGAGCGTCGGCGCCGGCAATTCGCCGCCGAAACTGGCAAAGACGCCCTTGAAGGCGGGTACCACGAAGATCATGATCACTGCAGTGATCACGAAGGCCACGACAATGATCGAAACCGGATAAAACAAGGCACCCTTGATCTTTGCCTTGATCGCCTGGGTCTTCTCCTTGTAGGTCGCCAAGCGGTCAAGCAGGCTGTCGAGGATGCCGGCCTGCTCGCCGGCTTCCACCAGGTTGCAGAACAGTGCATCGAAATAGTTGGGATATTTGCGGAAGGCGGTGGCAAGGTTCGATCCCGTCTCCACGTCAGCTTTGATGTCGAACAGCAATTTCGCGAGGGCCGGATTGCTTGCGCCCTTGCCGACGATGTCAAAGGACTGCAGCAGGGGAACGCCCGACTTCACCATGGTGGCCAGTTGCCGGGCAAAGAGGGTGATTTCCTTGTCGGAAACCTTGCCTGAGGCCACCTTCTGTTTTTTCAGCTTGCTGACATTGATACCCTGGCGACGCAGGGCGGCGTTGGCCGCGGCCTCGCTAGGCGCGCGTATGTCGCCGCGGACGACTTTGCCGGCCTTGTTCTTGCCCTCCCAGGAAAAATTTAGTTCCTTCGGGCCGTCCTTTGCGGCTGCATTGCCTGCTGTGGCCATCGACGTCTCCTGACTGCTTCTGGACTGATTCTAATTGCGGTTCTGATGCCGTGTGACCGGAAATGGCGCCGATTGTCGGCCCAGACAACGCGATCCCGCCATTCTAAGGCTTGCCTATGCCCAGAGTATCACTCTCCGTCGGGGCGGTGAAGGCGCACCATCTTTATCCGGCGATCCTGTGTCTGTACGATCTCCATCGCAACATCATCCACGCGAAGGCCGAGGCCAACCTCGGGAATGTCGCGCAGGTGCTCGATGATAAGTCCGTTGAGGGTTCGCGGCCCGTCGAGGGCGAACTCGAGTCCAAGCATTCGATTTAGTTCGCGAAGCGGTGCGGCACCATCCACCAGCACCGTCCCGGCATCATCCCAGGAAGCGGTACTGCCAACGTCGGACTGCCTGGTCGTGAACTTGCCAACCAGTTCCTCGATGATGTCTTCCAGCGTAACGAGGCCGTCAAGTTCGCCGTATTCATCGACCACCAGGCCGAGTCGTTGCCGATTCTCCCTGAAGAACTGCAACTGCGTGTAGATCGGTGTTGCGGCAGGAATGAAGTAGGGTTCGGCCATCTGCGACCGTAGTGCGCTTTCGTCGAATTCACCGCGAAAGGCATTGGCTAGCAAGCGACGCTGGTGGACTATGCCGATGATGTTTGCCGGGTCGTGTTCATAGACGGCTACCCGAGTGTGAAAGCTGGTTGCCAGCTGTTGCCGGATTTCTTCGACGGGCGCTGAAATGTCGATAGCCTCGATTTCGCCGCGTGGCGTCATGATGTCGGCGACCGTAAGCCGTTCAAGTTCGAAAAGGTTCAGCAGGATATCGCGGTGCTGCTGCGGGATGTAGCTGCCGGAATCCATCACCAGGGAACGCAGTTCCTCAATGCTGAGGCGTGACCCGGCGTCACTGGTGTCGGGCGTCAGGCGCAGCAACCAGAGCAGGGCTTTGACGAACAGGTTGACGAACCAGACGATCGGGTAGGCGGCACGCAGCAGCGGCCAGATCAGGAAAGCCAGGAACCGGGCCAGTGAGTCGGCGTGGGCGGCGCCGATGACCTTGGGCGTGATTTCGGCAAAGATCAGGATGGCAAAGGTGACCAGCAGGGTGCCCATGCTCAAGGCAAGCTTGTCTTCCCCGAACAGCTCGATCGTGATTACCGAAACCAGTGTTGCTGCAGCAGCATTGACGAGGTTGTTGCCAAGCAGGATTACGCCCAGCATCTTGTCTGTTCGGGCCAGCAGATCAAGCGCCAGCTGCGCGCCGCGGTCGCCCTGGGCCGCCAGATGGCGCAGGCGATGGCGATTGGATGCCATCATGGCCGTCTCGGTGATGGAGAATGCCGCCGAACCTCCTAGCAACAGGGCCAGTGCAACGAACTGTATGCCCAGGGGTATGTCGTCCATCAACGGCCGAGGATAACCTCAAGCACGAATCGGCTACCGACATAGGCAAGCAGCAGGGCGACGAATCCCGCCAGCGTCCAGCGCAATGCCAGGCGTCCTCGCCAGCCGCGCAGATGGCGCCCGGCGAGGAGTGCCGCAAAGATCAGCCACGAAAGGAAGGCGAACAGCGTCTTGTGATTGAAGCTCAGAGCCTTGCCGAAAAGTGATTCGGAGAAGAAAACCCCGGATACCAGGGTCAGCGTGAGCAGCGCAAAGGCGACATGGATCAGGCGGAAAAGCAGCGCCTCCATGGTAAGGAGTGGCGGCAATCCGGCGAGCAGGGGTGAAATCCTTCCGCGATGCAATCCCTTCTCCGCCGTGGCCATGAGCAGGGCATGGAGGGCGGCGAGGGTAAACAGGCTGTAGGCCAGCATGGCCATCAGGAAGTGCAGGCGAAAGGCTGGTGAGGCGGCATTGGCCAGCACGTGCGCGCCCGAGAAGAACGCCGGCAGGAGTGCCGATACAGCCGCCGCCGGCAGTCCGATGACCTGCAGGCCCTCCATGCGGGCGTAGAAGCTCTCGATCCAGTAGAACGCAATGGCCAGCCACAGCATGACGGACAGGGCAATGGCGAAATTGAAGCGCATGGTACCGGCATCGAAGATTTCCATGCGCAGACTGACGGCATGGGCGACCAGGGCGCAGAACAACAGGGCGCGTTCGCCTAGCCGGAGGCCTCCACTGGGCTGGTCAAGTACCGGTCCCCGCCAGCGCGTACGCCACAGGTGAATCGCCAGGCCGCCATACAAGGCTGCGGCCAGCAGATGCATTAAGATTGCGGGCATTGTCCAAGTCTACACCAAGGCCAAGGACACTTTTCTCCCACTCTCCCAGTCCAGTACATGTTAGACAACCTCACCCTAAGGCTTGGCCGAGTTGTAAAGAACCTGCGCGGACAGGCTCGCCTGACCGAAGACAACATCTCGGAAATGCTGCGCGAAGTGCGCATGGCCTTGCTTGAGGCTGATGTTGCCTTGCCGGTCGTCAAGGAGTTCATAGCCCGGGTCAAGGAACGGGCGCTCGGGCAGGAGGTTATCGGCTCGCTGACTCCGGGCCAGGCACTGGTCGGTGTCGTGCATCGCGAGCTCACGGACCTCATGGGCGGCGCCAGCAGCGGGCTCAACCTGGCCACACAGCCGCCCGCCGTGATCCTGATGTCGGGCCTGCAGGGCGCGGGCAAGACTACCACCACGGCCAAGCTCGGGAAATGGCTGAAGGAGCGGCAGAAGAAGAAGGTGCTGACGGTCAGTTGCGACGTTTACCGGCCGGCCGCCATCGAGCAGTTGAAAGCAGTGTCGGCCCAGGCCGGGATCGATTTTTTCCCGTCATCGGGTGGTCAAAGGCCGGTCGACATCGCCGCCGCCGCGCTGGATCACGCCAGGCGGCATTACTATGACGTGATTTTCGTCGATACGGCTGGCCGGTTGGCGATCGATGACGCCATGATGGCCGAGATCAAGGACCTCCATGCACTGTTGAAGCCAATCGAGACGCTGTTCGTGGTTGACGCCATGCTCGGCCAGGACGCCGTAAATACTGCCAAGGCGTTCAATGAGGCGCTGCCGCTTTCCGGCGTGATCCTGACCAAGCTGGATGGCGATTCGCGTGGTGGTGCGGCCCTTTCTGTGCGCCATGTCACCGGCAAACCGATCAAGTTCTCCGGCGTCGGCGAAAAGCTTACGGGCCTGGAAGAGTTCCATCCCGAACGGATGGCATCCCGCATCCTCGGCATGGGTGACATCCTCGGCCTGGTCGAAGAGGCACAGCGCGGCGTCGACCAGGAAAAGGCACAGGAATTCGTCAAGAAGATGAAGTCCGGCAAGGGCTTCGACCTGAATGACTTCAAGGACCAGATCGGGCAGATGAAGAAGATGGGCGGCATAGGTGCCATGCTCGACAAGCTGCCGGCCCAGTTCGGTGCCCTGGCGCAGCAAGCCGGGGGGGCGGTCGAGGACAAATCCATCCGCCGCATCGAAGGCATCATCAATGCCATGACTCCTGCCGAACGCAGCAAGCCGGAACTCATCAAGGCCAGCCGCAAGCGGCGCATTGCCACGGGCTCCGGCGTGCCGGTGCAGGAGGTGAATCGCTTGCTCAACCAGTTCGAGCAGACACAGAAGATGATGAAGCAGTTCAGCAAGGGGGGCATGGCGAAGATGATGCGCGGCATGAAGGGCATGATCCCGGGGATGCGCTGAGATGGGATCTCGCGCCACCCACTGAAATCGTCCATGGACTACCTCGACTGGTTCGTCCCGCCGGACGTCCTCGACGATCCCCGGATGCATACCAGGCACCGGGGAGTGGCGAAGGCGCTGCTGATCATCTCGCTGGTTGTCACGCTGATGCTGCTGGCGATTGCCCTGCTGCGCGGGCATCTGTCGCCGGCGGAGTATGGCCTGTTTGCCGCCTGTATCGGCATGCCGATGCTTGGTGCCGTGATGATCCGCGCCAGCGGCAGCATTACCCTCGGCCTGGTCGCAACCAACCTCGGCGGCATCCTGATAGTCACCGTCTGGGCATTCCTGACCGGCGGCATCCTTTCCATAGCCCTGCCGGCCTTCCTCGCCAACATTGCCCTGCTCGGTACCTTCGGCAATGTTCCGTTGCTGCTTGCGGTTGGGGGCATACTTGCCGCTGCCCTGCTATTCCTCTATGCCGCGACTGTCCTTGACTGGATACCAGCGACCTTCGTAGCTGCCACGGACCTGCCCGGACTCATGCTGGCGTCGATGCTTGGCTCGGCGGGCATCGTGGTACTCGCCGGATACTTCCTGGCGCGGGACCGGGCTCTGGTCAAGGCCCGCCTGCACGATGCGCGCCTGGCGGCGGAACAGTCGAGCCGGGCCAAGGCGACCTTTCTGCGCTCCATGAGTCAGGAATTCCGCGCACCGCTGGACGCCATCCTCGCGCTGGCCGACACCCTGAAGGAAGTCTCATCCGGCCAGGCGGAGCCGCGGCGGCAGGCTGCCATTGATGACATCAAGACGGCGGGGAATTACCTTGGCGACCTGCTTGGCCAGGTACTCGAGATGAGCCGGGCGGAGGCCGACGATCTGACTGTGACGATCGCGCCTGTGACGATCGCCGACATCGTCCAGCCCTGCCTTGCCATCATCGGGCCGGTGGCGGACAGGCAGCGCGTGGTACTCGACAATGCCTGCGGCGAATTTGCCGAGCGCCAGGTCTGGGGAGACCGGGTCCTGGTGCGGCAGGTGGTTCTCAACCTGTTGTCCAATGCCGTCAAGTTCAACCTGCCGCAAGGCAGGGTGACAGTCAGTTGCGAGCCTGTTGTAGGCGCTTTCCTGCGCCTGCGTATCGAGGATACCGGGCCAGGCATTCCGCGCCACCGGCAGCGCGAACTGTTCGAGCCATTTTCCCGCCTTGGCCTTGAGCAGGGCACCGTGAAGGGCGCCGGCCTGGGGCTTGTCCTGTCGAAACGTCTGGTGGAGAAAATGCGCGGGCGCATTGGCTTCGACTCCATCGAAGGCATGGGAAGCACCTTCTGGCTGGAACTCCCGCTGGCGGATCAGGGCGGGGCTTGAAATGCGCGTTCGTCGGCGCCATCTTTGCCGCTCTGCCCCCGTTACCCGACTAAATTACTCGGGTAACGGGTAGAATCACCTGCTTCCGGGCGATTATCATTCCCGTTTCCGACCGACTGTACCCATTCTCACGAAGGCATCCATGTCCATCAACGAACAAAGCATCCAGGCGGCACTGCAAGCCGTCGTCGACCCCAATACCGGCAAAGACCTCGTGGCCGGTCGCAGCGTCAAGAACATCAAGATCACCGGCAGCGACGTCGCCCTCGATGTCGAACTTGGCTACCCGGCGAAGAGCCAGATCGAAGGCCTGCGCGGTGCCGTTATCGCCGAGTTGAAGAAGCTTCCCGGCATCGGCAACATCAGCGCCAACGTATTTTCCAAGGTGGTCACCCACGCCGTGCAGAAGGGCGTCAAGCTGATTCCCGGCGTCAAGAACATCATCGCCGTGGCATCCGGCAAGGGCGGCGTCGGCAAGTCCACCACCGCCGTCAACCTGGCGCTGGCGCTGGCCGCCGAAGGCGCCACCGTGGGCCTGCTCGACGCCGACATCTACGGCCCCTCGCTGCCGACCATGCTCGGCATCCCCACCGGCCGGCCCGAGTCGGCCGACGGCAAGAGCCTGGAGCCGATGGATGCCCACGGCATCCAGGCGATGTCGATCGGCTTCCTCATCGATCCCGAGCAGCCCATGGTCTGGCGCGGCCCGATGGTGACCCAGGCGCTGACCCAGTTGCTGACCGAAACGCGCTGGCGCGATGTCGACTACCTCGTCATCGACATGCCGCCCGGCACCGGCGACATCCAGCTCACCCTGGCGCAGCAGGTGCCGGTAACCGGCGCGGTGATCGTCACCACGCCGCAGGACATCGCCCTGCTCGACGCGCGCAAGGGCCTCAAGATGTTCGAGAAGGTGGGCATCCCGATCCTCGGCATCGTCGAGAACATGAGCATCCACATCTGCTCCAAGTGCGGCCATGCCGAGCACATCTTCGGCTCCGGCGGCGGCGATCGCATGGCCAAGGATTATGAGGTCGAGATGCTCGGCGCCCTGCCGCTGGCGATGGCGATCCGCGAACAGATGGACGGCGGCAAGCCGACCGTCGAGGCCGAGCCGGATGGCCCCGCGACCGTGATCTACAAGACCATCGCGCGCCGCGTGGCGGTGAAGATCGCCGAGAAGGCCAAGGACCACAGCAGCAAGTTCCCCAGCATCAAGGTGATGAACACCTGATCAAAAGGACTGAAGCGCGGCCAGCAGCCGCGCCAGTTCCGCCTCGCCCAGCCCGCTGTTGATCGCCAGTCGCAGCCGGCTGCTGCCGGGCGCCACGGTCGGTGGGCGGATCGCCACGGCGAGGATGCCGGCGGCTTCCAGCGCCGCCGCGGCGGCCAGGGTGTCGGTCTCGGCGCCGATCACCGCCGGCACGATCTGGGTGCTCGATTCCAGCGTTGAAATCCCCCGTGCCGCCAGCGCGTCGCGCAGGCGCTGCGCGTTGGCGGCGACGCGCGCGCGTTCGGCGTCCATGCCCGGCAACAGGTCGAGCGCCGCATCCACGGCGCCCAGCACCGGCGGTGGCAGGGCGGTGGTGAAGATGAAGCCGCTGCAGCGATTCACCAGCCAGTCGATCAGCGCGCGCGAGCCGGCGACATAGGCGCCGAAGGCGCCGAAGGCCTTGCCCAGCGTGCCCATCACCACGTCGATGCCTTCGCAGCCGGCGGCGAGCCCGCGCCCCTGCGGGCCGAGGATGCCGGTGGCGTGGGCTTCGTCGACATACAGCAGGGCGCCGTGGCGTTCGGCGACGCGCGCCAGCTCCGGCAGCTTGGCGCGATCGCCGTCCATGCTGAACACTGATTCGGTGGCGACCAGCTTGCGTCCGGCGTGGGCGGCCAGCAGTTGGTCGAGCTGATCGAGGTCGTTGTGGCGGAACACATGAACCGGGCAGCGTGCGGCGCGCGCGCCGTGGATGATGCTGGCGTGGTTGAGCTCGTCGCTGAAAATCGCCGTCCCGTCAGCGCCGACTCCTGGCCCCAGTCGTGCCAGCGCCGGCAGCACCGTGGCATTGGCCTGGAAGCCGCTGGAGAACAATAGCGCCGCCTCGCGGCCCTTGAAGGCGGCGAGGCGTTCCTCCACCGCCAGCGTGATCTCGCGCGTGCCGGTCACCAGGCGCGAGGCGGGCGCGCCGGCGCCGTGGCGCTGCGCCCATTCGGCAGCGCGTGCCTTGAGCAGCGGATGCTGGCTGAGGCCGAGGTAATCGTTGGACGACACATCGAGCAGTGGCCGTCCGCCGGCGTCGCGCAATTGACCGGAGGCGAAGGACAAGGCCCGCAGGCGGCGCTGGCGCGCGCCGGCATCGAGCGCGGCGAGCTCCGCGCGCAGCAGCGGGTCCAGCGACTTGTCCACTACAGCGTCGCGGCCCGCTCGGCCAGCACGCGGCGCACCGCGCCGGTGAGTGTGGAGAGGTCGTCGGCGCCGATGACGAAGGGCGGCATCAGGTACACGATGCGGCCGAAGGGGCGGACCCAGACGCCCAGCTCGGGGAAGCGCCGGCGCATGGCGTCGAGGTCGATCGCGCCCGCCAGCTCCACGGCACCGATGGCACCCTTGACGCGCACCTCGGCGACACCGGCAATGGCACGGCAGGGTTCCAGCTCGGCGCGCAATTGGGCCTCGATGGCCGTCACCTGTTCCAGGCGCGGCTCGCGCTCGAAGAGGTCGAGCGCGGCATTGGCGGCGGCACAGGCGAGCGGGTTGGCCATGTAGGTCGGGCCGTGCATCAGCGCCGCGCCGGGGTCATCGGACAGGAAAGCCCCGAAGACATGGCGCCGGGCCACGGTGGCCGCCAGCGGCAGCGTGCCGCCGGTCAGCGCCTTGGAAAGACAGACGATGTCCGGGATCACGCCTGCCTCCTCGCAGGCGAACATCCGCCCCGTGCGGCCAAAGCCGGTCATGATCTCATCAAGAATCAGCAGCACGCCGTGGCGGCGGCAGACTTCAGCGATGAAGCTGAGGGTCTCCGCGTCGTGCATCTGCATGCCGCCGGCGCCCTGCACCAGCGGTTCGATGATGACGGCGGCAACGCGCGCGGCCTGGGTTTCCAGCAGCAGCTCGAAGGCGTGGCGCATGGTCGCGTCGGCCGGCAGCTCGGCCAGGATCTGCTCCGGCATGCTGCCGGCAAACAGGCTGTGCATGCCTTCTTCCGGGTCGCACAGCGCCATGGTGGCGAAGGTGTCGCCGTGGTAGCCGTGGCGAAAGCAGACGATGCGCTGCTTGTCCGCCTGCCCCTGGTTGCGCCAGTACTGGATCGCCATCTTCAGCGCCACCTCGACCGCCACCGAGCCCGACTCGGTGAAGAACACGCGCTCGAGGTCGCCCGGCAGCATGCTGGCGAGGCGCAGCGCCAAACGTGCCGCCGGTTCGTGCACCAGGCCGCCGAACATGACATGCGGCAGGGCGGCAAGTTGCGCCTCGACGGCGGCCCGAATATGGGGATGGTTATAGCCGTGGCAGGCGGTCCACCAGGACGAGACACCGTCGATCAGCTCGCGACCGTCGGCGAGCCGGAGCCGGACCCCCTTGCTGGCGACAACCGGCAAGGGCGGTGTCGCCGTTTTCATCTGCGTATAGGGGAGCCAGAGATGCTCCAGCCCCTGATTCAGCCAGTCGGACATGGGGTGCGGGGGCCGCTAGAATCAAGGCGAAATGGGCGCGAATTTTATCACCGGCACCGGCACCGACATCGGCAAGACCTGGCTGGCCTGCGCCCTGTTGCGCCATTGGCGGCGGCAGGGCAGGCAGCCGGCGGCCTGCAAGCCGCTGCTGTCCGGCTTCGACCCGGCCGCCTTGGCAGAGAGCGATGCCGGCCAGCTGCTTGCCGCACTGGGCCAGGCCCCGACCATGGACCGGGTCGCCGCGATCTGCCCCTGGCGCTACGCCGCACCCCTGTCGCCCGACATGGCGGCGGCGCGCGAGGGGAAAACCATCGATTTCGATGCCCTTGTGGCCTACACCCGCCGTACCGCCAGCGCCGACTTTTCACACACCCTCGTCGAGGGCGTCGGCGGCGTCATGGTGCCGCTGGATGCGAAGCGCACGGTGCGCGACTGGATCGCCGCCAGCGGCCTGCCCTGTGTGCTGGTGGCCGGCTCCTATCTTGGCAGCATGAGCCATGCGCTGACCGCGCTGGAGGCGCTGTCCGGCGCCGGGATTCCGGTTGCGGCGCTGGCGGTCAATGAGTCTGCCGACTCCACGGTCGCCCTCGACGCAACCGTGGAGAGCCTGATGCGACATGCCGGCCATCTGCCGGTAGTCGGGCTTGCCCGGGCGCGGCCCGAGGCGGGTATCAGCCGCCTTGCCGACCTGCTGTGCTGAATCGCCGTCAGGCCGTATACTGCGCCCCCTTGAGCCCAAACCCACGGACGCGCCATGGCCATCAAGTCTGACAAGTGGATCCGCCGCATGGCGGCACAGCACGGCATGATCGAACCCTTCGAGCCCGAGCTGGTGCGCGAGGTCGACGGCCGCAAGATCGTTTCCTACGGCACTTCCAGCTACGGCTACGACATCCGCTGCTCGCGCGAATTCCGGGTGTTCACCAACATCTATTCGAGCGTGGTCGATCCGAAGAACTTCGATCCGAATTCCTTCGTCGAGATGGATGGCGACCATTGCATCATCCCGCCCAATTCCTTCGCCCTGGCGCGCACTGTCGAGTACTTTCGCATCCCGCGCAACGTGCTGACCGTCTGCCTGGGCAAGAGCACCTATGCCCGCTGCGGCATCATCGTCAATGTCACGCCCTTCGAGCCGGAGTGGGAGGGCTACGTGACGCTGGAGTTTTCCAACACCACGCCGCTGCCGGCCAAGATCTACGCCGGCGAGGGCTGCGCCCAGGTGCTGTTCTTCGAGTCCGACGAGGTCTGCGAGACCTCCTACAAGGACCGCGGTGGCAAGTACCAGGGGCAGGTCGGCGTGACATTGCCCAAGATCTGACACCTAGCGGTAACCAAGTCCCTCCATACTGCGACCCGCCCGCCGGCGGGTCTTTGCTTTTCGGGAGCTGTCATGCGTTTCCATTTCCCCATCATCATCATCGACGAGGACTTCCGCTCCGAGAACGCCTCGGGACTGGGCATCCGCGCCCTCGCCGCCGCCATCGAGAAGGAAGGCCTAGACGTGCTGGGTGTCACCAGCTACGGTGATCTGACCTCGTTCGCCCAGCAGCAAAGCCGGGGCTCGGCTTTCATACTGTCGATCGACGACGAGGAGCTGGCCAACAACGGCCACGAGACGATCGCCCGCCTGCGCGCCTTCGTCGAGGAAATCCGCTACAAGAACGCCGAGATTCCGATCTTCCTCCATGGCGAGACGCGCACCAGCCGGCACATTCCCAACGAAATCCTGCGCGAGCTGCACGGCTTCATCCACATGTACGAGGACACGCCGGAGTTCATCGCGCGCCACGTCGTGCGCGAGGCACGCGCCTACCTCGATTCGCTGCCGCCGCCCTTCTTCCGTGCGCTGGTGCACTACGCCGCCGACGGTTCCTACTCCTGGCACTGCCCGGGCCATTCCGGCGGCGTCGCTTTCCTCAAGAGCCCGGTGGGGCAGATGTTCCATCAGTTCTTCGGCGAGAACATGCTGCGCGCCGACGTCTGCAACGCCGTCGAAGAACTCGGTCAATTGCTCGACCACACAGGGCCGGTGGCAGCATCGGAGAGAAATGCCGCGCGCATCTTCAACTGCGACCACCTGTTCTTCGTCACCAACGGCACCTCCACCTCGAACAAGATCGTCTGGCACTCCACGGTCGCCCCCGGCGACATCGTCATCGTCGACCGCAATTGCCACAAGTCCATCCTGCACGCGATCATGATGACCGGCGCCATTCCGGTATTCCTGATGCCGACGCGCAACAACTACGGCATCATCGGGCCGATCCCCAAGGAAGAGTTTTCCTGGAAGAACATCAAGAAGAAGATCGCTGCCCACCCCTTCGCCAGCCAGGTCAAGGGCAAGCCGCGCGTGTTGACCATCACCCAGAGCACCTACGACGGCATCCTCTACAACGTCGAGGACATCAAGGCCGAACTCGACGGCAAGATCGATACCCTGCATTTCGACGAGGCCTGGCTGCCGCATGCGGCCTTCCACGACTTCTACGGCGACTACCATGCCATCGGCGCCGACCGCCCGCGTTGCAAGGAATCGATGGTGTTCTCGACTCAGTCTACGCACAAGCTTCTGGCCGGCCTCTCGCAAGCCTCGCAGATCCTGGTGCAGGACGCGCAGAAGAACAAGCTGGACCACGATGTCTTCAACGAGGCCTACCTGATGCATACCTCGACCTCGCCGCAGTATGCGATCATCGCCTCCTGCGACGTGGCCGCGGCGATGATGGAGGAGCCGGGCGGCAAGGCCCTGGTCGAGGAGTCGATTTCCGAAGCGCTGGAATTCCGCCGCGCCATGCGCAAGGTGGAGAAGGAGTGGGGCAACGACTGGTGGTTCAAGGTCTGGGGCCCGGACGACCTCTCCGAGGAGGGCATCGAGGAGCGCGATGCCTGGATGCTCAAGCCGGGCGCACGCTGGCACGGCTTCGGCAAGCTGGCCAAGGGCTTCAACCTGCTCGATCCGATCAAGGCCACCGTCATCACTCCCGGTCTCGACGTCGATGGCGACTTCGCCGACGACATCGGCATTCCGGCGGCGATCGTCACCAAGTACCTTGCCGAGCATGGCGTCATCGTCGAGAAATGCGGCCTGTACAGCTTCTTCATCATGTTCACCATCGGCATCACCAAGGGCCGCTGGAACACCCTGGTCACCGCCTTGCAGCAGTTCAAGGACGATTACGACAAGAACCAGCCGCTGTGGAAGGTGCTGCCCGAGTTCGTCGCCAAGGTGCCCCGCTACGAGCGCGTCGGCCTGCGCGAGCTGTGCCAGCAGATCCATGCCGTGTACAAGGCCAACGATGTTGCCCGCCTCACCACCGAGATGTACCTCTCCGACATGGTGCCGGCGATGCGCCCGGCCGATGCCTTTGCGCGGATGGCGCACCGCGAGATCGAGCGCGTTCCGCTCGATGCCCTTGAGGGCCGCGTTACGGCGGTGTTGCTGACCCCTTACCCGCCGGGCATTCCGCTGCTGATTCCGGGCGAGTGCTTCAACGCCACCATCGTGCGCTATTTGAAGTTCGCCCGCGACTTCAACGAGCGCTTCCCCGGCTTCGAAACCGATATCCATGGTCTCGTCAAGAACGTGAGCAAGGGTGTGGTCAGTTACCACGTCGACTGCGTGGCGAACTGAACGCCGGCCCGGGCCGTGCCGGGGGACTCGGTTGATCCATGTCAATCCGGCGCCGTCGCCGGTGTTTAGGATGAAGCGGACATGAACGGTCCGGACGCCCGCAAAGCCTCATCCGTTGCCGCCGAATTCCAGCTCGACGAGGCGGAAGTGGCGCGGCGCGCGCTCGCCGAACGCGTGCGCGTCTTCACCGATCGCGCGGTGGCCGGTGCGCTTTCCTCCCCTTTCGGCACGCTGCTGCTGGCGGGTATCCTCGGACCGGTGGCGGGTTGGGATCGTGCCGCAATCTGGCTGGTGATCATCAACCTCGGCGAGCTGCTGATCCTTGGCTACGGCTATCGCTACCGCGCCGCGACCAGGCGGGAAGCGGACAGCGTCACCTGGGCGCGGCGGCAGATGCTCGCCAACGCAGTGACGGGCCTGGCCTGGGGAAGCTCGGTCTGGGTGATGGCGGTCGCCCCGGACTCGGCCTACTACCTGTTCAACATCTGCGTGCTGGTCGGCGTATCGGCGCTTTGTGTGCAGATCGTGTCGGCGTTCAGCCTGGGCATGCTGTTGTTTTCGCTGGGCGTGCTGTTGCCGCCGCTGGCCCACGTCGTCTGGACCGGGCATCCCCAGGCGCTGGAGCTCGGCGCCGGACTGGCGATATTGTTCCTGCTCGAACTGTATTACGGGCATTTCGCCCGCCGTCAGCTGATCGAGGGCCTCGATGCCGTGCAACGCGGCCAGGCCTTGGTCGAGCAGTTGTCGCGGCTGCGCAGCGACCTGTCGCGCAGCAACCATGCCCTGGAACAGAAGAACGCCGACCTGGCCGAGGCGTTCGAGCGACTCAACGAACTGGCGACCCATGATGAATTGACGGGTGCCTTCAATCGCCGCGTCATGGTCGAGCGGCTGGAGTTGCAGGCGGTGTACAAGGCCCGCTACGGCACGCTGGCAAGCGTCGCCATGCTCGATCTCGACCACTTCAAGCGCATCAACGACAGCTACGGCCATTCGGTGGGCGACCTTGCGCTAAAGGCCCTGGTGCGCGCGCTCGACGAGGCCTTGCGCGAGGGCGACATCCTCGCCCGCTTCGGTGGCGAGGAGTTCCTCATCCTGCTGCCGCTGGCCGGGCGCGAGGCCGCGGCCCAGACCGCCGAGAGGTTGCGCCTCGCCGTGGCCGGTATCGCACTTGAGGCCGGGGAAACCAGGATAGCGCTGCGTGCCTCGCTTGGCGTCGCCGAGCTCAAGGCCGGAGAGAATGTCGCCGGCTGGCTGCATCGGGCCGATCAGGCGCTGTATCGGGCCAAGGACGAGGGCCGCAATCGCGTCGTGGTCGCCGACTGACGATACTCCGGAACGCGCCGCCCGTCGGGTTTGCCCGAACGCGAGCCGGGTCAGCGAAAAGTCGGCGCTGGCACCACGCCGATTCTCTCGTAGCGCACGAAGCTGAAGCCCAGGGCGTTCCCGTCGGCATGGGTTTCCCGGCCGGTTTCGCGCCATTCCTCCGGACGGCGGGCGGGAAACCAGGCGTCGCCGTCGATGTCGGCGTCGATCTCCGTGAGTTCCAGCCGCCCGGCCAGGGGTAGCGCCGCGCCATAGAGCTCCGCGCCGCCGATGACAAACGCCTCGTCGCCATGTGCGGCGGCGATGGCATCCGCAAGCGAGTTGACGACAGTGGCGCCCGAAGCGGCGAAGCCTGCGTTGCGCGTGACGATGATGTTCTGCCGGCCCGGTAGCGGGCGCACCTTGTCGGGCAGGGATTGCCAGGTCTTGCGCCCCATGATCACCGCATGCCCCAGGGTCAGCTGTTTGAAGCGCCGCAGGTCCGCCGGCAGGTGCCAGGGCAGGCCATTGTCCTTGCCGATGACACCATTGCGGGCGACCGCGGCGATCAGCGTGAGCAGGGTCTGTTCCATTTATCCTATTTTCCTCTGTTAGCCACAGTCGCCAGCGAATGTTGGCAGAGCCAACTGGGGTGGCGATGGTCGTTTCCCACGGTCAGCGGGAAGGATTCTGGCGACGATGTACTGGAC